>OGDD01000169.1_pt1 | contig 65105 bp, 60 predicted proteins | sample 1570301 | NCBI WGS metagenome assembly OGDD01 (sample SAMEA2581971, study PRJEB24529) | metagenome | biome: Human gut stool | place: China | collected 2011 | reverse complement strand
TAACGGTACTCCTCAGCACGGAAGCGGGGATGCTGTAAACGGCGGTCAGCTTCACGCCGTCCTGCGGCATGGTAAAGACGATCTTTTCCGTGCCCTTTTCCGTTTCGGAGCCCAGACTACCCTCAATTATGCCAATATTCTTGCTGGAATCTTTTTCCACCTTCCAGTGATGGAACGACTCATTCTCCTTGGCAGGCTCATCGGCTTCGATCGTGACGGTCTGGCCCGGCTGTACGAACACCGTGCCCGTCTGGCTTTCGCCCCCTCCGACGCGGATCGTGCCGTCCTTCACTGTGACCTGCATATCTAATACAGGTGCCGGGAAGCTATAAGAAGCTTTCAGCTCCACCGGGCTGGCCGGCATGGTGAAGGTCATGTTTTCTTCGGTATTTTTCTGCTCTTCGGTCAGTTCAAAGCTTTCCGGGCTGATCACTTTCCAGCCGCCGAACTTTGTAACACTCGGGTTTTTGTTCTCACCGCTCACCGTGACCTTTTCGCCTGCAAAGGCGGTAGTCAGTTTTCCATCAGTGTCACCAACGACCTGCGCGGTGCCGTTTTTCACGGTAATGCCGTAAGTCTCCCTCGGCTCAATGCGCAGGTATCTTTTTTCTATTGTCTCAGGAATCGGGGTAATGCGGGAGTCCTTGTACTCCGAAGATTTGGCGTACTCCGAAGATTTGGCCATTAAATAGACATAGGGTTTGCCATTCGCCTGAGTGAAGCTCACTTTGCCAAGGCCATGGGTACTGTAACGGTTACTGTCCAGTTCCACAATACCGCTGCATGTGATCTCTGCGCCGTCCTGACCGATCGAACGATTCACACTGCCGGACGTCACCGTCACATTGTTTGCACTCTTCACCGTCAGCTTCGAAACCGTCGTGCCATGCTCATTACCAAGCTTTATATCGCCAATACAGTCAATCATCGTTTCGACGCTAATGCCGCCTTCGGTCGTGACCGTGTCTGCCTTCACGGTAAGGCCATTCGTTATCAGGTTTCGGCCGTCATGAGTATTACCGCCCAAATTTTTGAGGATCACATCACCGGAACAGCTGATCTCCGCCTTGCCTTGAATTGCTGCAGCCGCACCGCCACCTAGCTTGGTCACTTTCACATCCTTTGCGCCGTTTACGGTCAGGTCACCTTCCACAACGTGGGATGCATCCGCTTCCAGATCAATGGAAACATCCTCCGGTGCCGTGATGGTCAGGTCGCCGACAAAGGATTTTCCATCCTTCAGCTTCAGGGTCTTTTCCTCAATGTCATAGCAGAGGGTGCCGTTTCCAAGGATGTTGTTGTAGTTCTCGCTGTTGACAGACTGACCATTGATTATGATATCGAAATCCTGTACACTTTCGTCAACCTGCATACCGTTCTCTTCGTCCAGCACGCTCACCGCGCTTTTGGCGGCGGTGCTCTGCTGGAGCAGGGCATCGGTGCTTGCGGCCAGAGCCGGGGCGGAAAGGCTGAACATCATGCATGCTGCCAGCGCAGCGGAAGCTGCCCGCCGGGCCAAAATATTTCGTTTCATAGGGGTTCCTCCTTTGCGAAAATTATTACGGGGGGGGGTATGCATTACGGTACTTTGATTATCTCACACTTTACCGGATTTTGGAAGCAAACCTGCGTGAATCGCCCTAAAAGCAGCGTGAAAAGCATGATTTGTGCCGGTTCTGTTGCAGATGCCCGGCCCGCAGGCACAGCAAAGCCCCCGGCAGGTTTGCGCCTGCCGGGGGCTTTGTTGTGTTATGAAAGATCAATCCTTCTTCTCTGCTGTGCGGGCAAAGAAGTTGGCGAGGATCGCACCGGAAATGTTATGCCACACGGAGAACACAGCGCCGGGAATGGTAGCCAGCGGATACTGTGCAAAGTGTGCGGCGGCCAGACTGGTTGCAAGGCCGGAGTTCTGCATGCCCACCTCGATGGAGATCGCGCGGCACTTGGTGGAGTCCAGCTTGAGCAGCTTGCCCACGCCAAAGCCGGTGAGGTAGCCCAGCACATTGTGCAGGATGACCACCACAAGGATCAGCAGACCGCTGGTCATGATCTTGGCGCTGTTGGCGGAGACCACGGCGCAGATGATCAGCACGATGGCGGTAGTGGAGACCAGAGGCAGCACACGGACGGCTTCCTCGGTGAACTTATGGAAGAAGTGATTGACCACAAAGCCCAGTGCGATGGGCACCAGCACCACCTTGACGATGGACATGAACATGCTCATGGGGTTCACGTCAACACGCTGGCCAGCGTACAGCAGGGTGAGCAGCGGAGTGAGGAACGGAGCCAGCACGGTGGAAACAGCGGTCATGCCAACGGACAGTGCAACGTCGCCCTTGGAAAGGTAGGTCATCACGTTGGAAGAGGTGCCGCCGGGGCAGGTGCCAACCAGGATCACGCCAATGGCCAGCTCGGTGGGCAGGTGGAACACCTGCGTGAGCGCCCATGCCAGAAACGGCATGAGGGTGAACTGTGCAACGCAGCCGATAATCACGTCCTTCGGGCGGCTGAACACCACCTTGAAGTCCCCCGGCTTCAGGGTAAGGCCCATGCCGAACATCACGATGCCCAGCAGGTTATTGACCCACGCCGTCTTTACCACGCTGAACGGGCCGGGGAAGAACAGGGCACCCGCAGCCACCACAATAACGATGGCGGCCATGTACTTGCCCACAAAGTCGCTTACTTTTTCCAGTGTTTTCATAACTGTTTCTCCTTTTCCTTCTGACATGCTTTGGGACAAAAGCATCCGCAAAACAAAACGCCCTTGTCCCTTACGGTCTGTAAGAGACAAAGGCGTGTAATATCCTCTGCGGTACCACTCTTATTGCCAGCACAACGCTGACCACTCAGTGCACGTCCAACAACGCGCGGCCCGTGATAACGGGGGCCTGCCGTTCCTGCTTACTGGGGCGCACACCGTCCATTCAGCCGGAAAGCTCGGAGAGGATCTTCCCACGGATGCCCTGCACTGCCTTGCACCAACCGGCAGCTCTCTGCAGCATTCCTTCCGGGTACTTTTTCTCGTCATAGCCGTAATATTCTTGGTGACATGGAGTATACTCCCCTGCAAAGGCAAAGTCAATAGAATGAGGCCTTCTGATTTTTCATGCAGTTCATTTCAGGAGTGAAAGTGGTTCACGCAGCAAAGCCGCCCACCCACAACGGGCAGACGGCCTTGTCCTTCGGCATCAGGCTGCTGGCAAGGCCCACGCCAAGGCAGCCCGCCTTGCGGAACTCCGGGATGTTCTCCGGCGTTACGCCGCCAATGGCAACATAGTTTGTGTCGTCCTGGAATCCGATAATCTGGGGCAGGAGAAAAGCGACCTCTGAGCCGTTTTTTCCTGTCTGATACGCAAAAAAGATCCCGTTCACCCAGAAGTGGACGGGATCTTTTATTGCTTATGGGGCTTTACTGCAGCCGATCAGGCCTTGACGAAGGCAGCCGCTTCCTCAGCGCAGATATAGCCGCTGTCAATGCACAGGCCATAGCAGAAGCCGGGGATATCGTAGTAGGGGCTGTAGTACAGGCTGCCGCTGTCGGTGCCGGCAACGTACAGGCCGTCGATGGGCTGGTTGTCCAGATCCAGAGCGCGGCAGCAGTCGTCGGTGCGCACGCCGCCAAAGGTGCTCCATGCACTCGGCTCACACTGCACAGCGTAGAAGGGGCCTTCCTTGATGGGGCTGAGGTACCACTTGTTAGCACCAAACTGCTCGTCCACGCCCTTCTCGCAATACTCGTTGTACTTTGCAACGGTCTCAGCCAGATGGGTCAGGCCGAACTTCTCGCCCAGCTCTTCAATGGTGTCAGCCTTGACCAGCCAGCCTTCCTTCAGGCCCTCTTCAATATCGCTGGGCAGGTTGTCCAGAATGCGGTCCTTGAAGTAGTTGCCAATGAACCAGTTCTCGCTGGTAGCGCCCTTTGCAGTGGTGTACTCGTACAGGCCCTGCGTGGTCATGGCATCCACATAAGCCTGATCCACAATGCCGTACCAAGGGGCGTTCAGCAGGATCTGCTCGGAGCAGTAGCTCATGGGGTAATCGCACAGCAGGCCCTCGTTGATAAAGCGCTTGCCTTCGCCGTCCACCAGCAGGTTGCCGTACAGGCCGAACTTGAAGCAGTAGTTCTGGTCGTACTTATCCTGCTTTGCGGGGCGGCTGGCCTTGCTGTTGGTTCCGCCGTACTCGCAGGGGCAGTAGCCAAAGGTCTTGCACAGCACAGCGCCTGCGTCGTTTGCCATTACAATGCCGTCGCCGGTGCACAGGCTGTTGCCGCCTGCAGCTGCGTTCAGCTTGCGGGTGTGCAGGAACTTCTCCTGCAGGTCGCGGTTGCCAAGGAAGCCGCCGGATGCAATGATGACAGCGCCTGCATGGACGGTGATGGGGGTGCCGTCCTCTTTTTCAGCGGTAAAGCCGCAGATCTTGTCGTTCTCCACGATCAGGCTCTTGGCTGCGGTGTTGTAGATCACCTGCACGCCGTTGTCGTCCAGAGCCTTCTCCCACAGCTGCACACGCTCATCCAGAGCGTTGGTGATCAGGTGGAAGCCGCCCTTCTCATCCTTGAAGGGGGTCTCGAAGCGGAAGTTTGCTTCCTTCATCTCGTAGCCGATGCCCACCAGCTCTTCCACAGCGTCCTTGGAGGTCTCCAGGCAGCGCTTGATCAGGCTGGGGTTCGGGGTCCAGTGGGTGTAGTTCATGGCATGGTTGAACACTTCGTCCACAGTCAGGGTGGTGCCGCCCTCACGTGCGTGCAGCACGCTGGTGTCCACTGCAAAGGGGCCGGAGACCTTGATGCCGTTCACGCCTGCAACGCTGCCGGCCTTTTCCACGGTGAGCACCTTCATGCCCTTCTGGGCTGCCACGATGCTTGCCATAAAGCCTGCTGCGCCGCAGCCAATGACGGCCACATCCACATCGTATTCCTCAGCTGCGCCTGCGGTCTTTTCCACAGTCTTGGCCAGCCATGCCTGACGGTCGCCGCCTGCCTGCGCAACACAGTCTGCAATGGCTTCCTTGACAGCGCGGCTGGAATTGGTAGCACCGGTAATGCTGTCCACGCCGCCTGCCTGATTGTCCAGAATGGCGGGGATCAGCTCGTTCTCCACCTGACTGAACAGCGCGGGAGTCTCGTTCTGGCCCACGATCTTCACATCGGTCAGCGCAGTCTCAGAGAAGGTGCACTCCAGCTCAATGTCGGAGATATTGCCGTAAGCCTTGGCGGTGTAGGTGCCGGGCTTGAAGGTAAAGCCAGCCTCGGAAGCTGCGCTTGCAGCAGCAGAGGAAGCGGTGGAGGAAGCAGCAGTGCTGGAAGCAACAGAGCTTGCAGAGCTGCCGCAGCTGGTCAGCACACCGGCAGCAGCAGCGCCGACGGCACCGGCAGCAGCCTTTTTCAGGAAGTTGCGACGGGAAATGCGGTTTGCCATGATAAGGTTCTCCTTTACGTTTTCTTTCTTCTTCGTGTGTACGATGTTTTCCGGTCAGGCACCGCCGGGCCGGAACTTCGTTTGACATTTCACGAACAACACTTTACAGCATAAACCGGGTTTAAGGTCAAGCACCGTTACCGTTTTGAAACTTTGTTTGTCATTTAACAACAAGAAAGCCCCTGTGAGTTTGTGCAAACTCCACAAGGGCTTTTTGTGTCTATTGTGCTGTACCGCGTTTTTGGCTCAGATTACCGGCAGGATCACCGTCTCCATGTCCTTTCCGCAGCCATCCAGATTCAAAAAACCGGGCAGGATCATCATTTTTTCCCGCATATGGTAGCCGTGGGCAGTCATCCAGTCCAGAAGCAGGGCAAAGGTTTCCTTGCGCACGCTCTCCTCCCGCGTCAGGCTGCGGTGATACACGATGCATTTGCCCAGATTCATCCAGTGGACATGGGTGCGGTCATATGTTCCAAGCCGCCACTCCTCCGAAGCCGGGATGGCACAGACATAGCTGGGGTCCAGCTCCGGTTTTTCGGAGCTGAACTGCGCCGTCTCGATCACCCGCGCATAGCTGGAAATGGACAGCAGCTCCACAAAGCGGGAAATGGTCTCCCCTGCCTGCCCCGCCTCGCTGAAGTCCCGCCCATTGGAAGCATAGACATATATTTTATCCGGCACATCCTGAACCGAAAAGTCTGAACCGGGTTCCATGTTCAGCAGGCCAATGGCCTCATCCAGCGCCTGCAGGCGGTATTCCAGCAGCTGCTTCTCGTGGGTCAGGGTGTAGCGCTGCCGCTTGAGAGATTGCTCAAACTGTTCGGTCTGCTGCTTTTCGTCCAGCATCCGCACCGCTTCCTCTATGCTGAAGCCATACTGCAGCAGGCAGCGGAAAGCGTTCACCCGGAATGCATCCTCCGGGCTGAACCAGCGGTAGCCGTTTTTCATCCGCTTCACCTTGAACAGGCCGATCTTTTCGTAATACCGGATCTTGCTCTGGGGCAGACCGGTCATGTTGGAAAATTCTCGGATATAATAGCCCTTTTCGTTTTCGCTCACCGTGCTTCCTCCTTACCCCGGAGCCGCACCGCCCGGCACCGGTTTCTTTGCGGTTTCTTTGCCAGTTCTATTGTAACATACTTTTTATAAAAAGCAAAAAGGCAGGCCCTTTCCCAGCGGAAAAAGCCTGCCTTTTCTATATTTATATCAGAACTGCTTACTTTGCAGCCAGATACTTGCCCAGCTCGCGGCCCAGCGTCAGGCACATACCAATGCTCACACCGGGGATCGGGGTGATATACTCGGGACCAAAGCGCATACCGCAGGTGTTGCCGGAAGCGTACAGGCCCTCGATGGGCTGATAATCCTCGTTCAGCACCTGCTGGTCATTGGTGGTCACAAAGCCGCCGGTGGTCACCAGTGCAAAGCCCAGACTCGGGGTGGTGACATGGGCGTAGAAGGGAGCCTTTGCAACTGCATTCAGGAAGTGCGGGTCCTTGGCAAAGTCGCTGTCGTAGCCCTCGGCGCAAACCTTATTGTACTGCTCCACAGTAGCGGAAAGGGCTGCAGGCTCCACACCGATGTACTCGGCCAGCTGTTCGATGGTGTCGGCGCAGTACCAGCCGTTGGCGCCCTCAGCACCAGCAGCCTTTGCGGCCTCAAAGTTGCCCTTCATGGCTTCCACCACAGCGGGCATGTCGTACTCGAATGCCTGATGGCCGGGGAAGCCGCGCAGGATCTGGGTCTCATAGGTGCTGTCGTAGATGGAGGTGATATTGCCGCGCTTTGCACGTGCCATGAAGAAGCCGTTGATCTCCGGGCCGGCAAAGGCTTCGTTCTGGAAGCGCTGGCCATTCTCGTCCACCCACAGGGGGCCGGGCAGATAGTCGGGCACGGCCATGGAGTCGAAGTTCATGGTGGAGATGTCGCCCTCCAGACGGCCGCCTGCCCACACACCCATCTGGATAGTGGAGCCGTCACGGCCAAAGGGAGCAAAGAAGTCCTCCTCCTTGGTGAACAGACGCTTGATGTCCGGCAGCAGATCGTCCATCATTTCCTTGTTGCCGCCAAAGCCGCCGCCTGCCAGCACAACGCCATTCTTAGCGTTGATCTTGAGGTAATTGCCGTCGCCGTCCTGTGCGATCACGCCGGTGACCTTTGCACCGTCCATTACCAGCTGCACACCCTTGGTGCCAAACAGAGCGGTGGCATTGTCAGAGAAATTCTCCTCCACATAATTGTAGTTGTCCCAGCTCAGGTCCTTCAGCTCCAGCTGACCGGCGGTGTTGTTGTTCTTCTCGCCGCTGGCGGGGTTCTCCCAGTAGTTTTCCCACCATTCCAGCGTGCCGGTGTAGTAGTGCATGCCGTTGTTCAGCTGGTGCACGGTGTACTCGTTATCCGGCCAGAACTGGATGCGGGTCTTGGCCAGCGTGTCCGGGTTGATCTTGTCCAGCCACCAGTCCACAGTGCTGCCGCTGTTCTTGGCAAACTTCATCACCAGTGCGGTGTTTGCCTTGCCGTGGGTCTGCATCATCCAGTTGTTCACAAACTCCACTTCGTCCACCTTGGGCACACCGTGGCTCAGCAGGTAGTCCGAGTTGATGTGGCCGATATCGTGGCCGACCGTCCACCAGCTCTCGCGGGGCATGGCTTCCAGCACCAGAACGTTCTTGCCCTCTTCAGCCAGCTCACGGTAGCAGCTCAGGCCGGCATAGCCCATACCGATGATGGCAACGTCAACATCGTAGGTCTTGGTGATCTCACTGTCCGGGATGGCTTCCGGGGCGGTGCGCCAGCTGGCAGCCTGCTCAGAAGCTTCCGGGGCAGACACTGCCGTGCCGCCCATGGCCTGTGTGATGCAGTCGTTCATACACTGCTTCACAGCATCGCTGGTAATGGTTGCACCGGACACGCCGTCGATGGTGCTGTTCTGGGCTTCCAGCAGCTGCTTGATCAGGTCATCCTTTGCGGCCTGACCAATGGAGTCGGTCTCACCGGACAGATCCAGCTGGATGTCGGTAATGGCTGTCTCGCTGAAGGTGGCGGTCATGGTGATATCGCTCATGCCCTTGGCCGTGGCAGTGTAGGTACCCGGGGTGTACTTTGCAGCGGCAGAAGATGCAGCCGTGCTGCCGGAAGCAGCATTGCAGGCAGCCAGTGCACCGGCGGTGATGCCGCTCATGGCAGCAGCAGAAGCCAGCTTCAGAAAGCTTTTGCGCGAGATCTTTTTCATCTTGGTGGTTCCTTTCGTTTTTCTCTTTCTTCTCAATGTGCGGGGTCGTGTGCCCCTTTCGATTGTTAATTCTATCACAATATCTCGCACTTGAAAAATATTGCTTTCTTCTTATAATTAGAAGTAAAAGTTATAAGCAATTTTTTAAGAGAAAAAGGAGCCGGTCATGACCCTGCAGCAGATGCGCTATTTTATTGCGGTGGCACAGAATTTGAGCTTTTCCAAAGCGGCACAGCAGCACTATGTTTCCCAAACGGCGGTCAGCCAGCAGATCAAGCTGCTAGAAGAAGAACTTGAAACCGAGCTGTTCCAGCGCACACGGCACTCGGTGGCGCTTACCAGTGCCGGGCAGGTATTCTACGAGTATGCGGTGCGCATCACCGACCTTGCGGAAGATGCCGCCCGCCGCACCCGCGCCGCTGCTGCCGAGTGCAGCACCCCGCTTGAGATCGGCATGATGAGCGGCATGGAAAATCTGCCCATTCTGGAAAAGCTGTTGCTGTTCAAGGAGCAGCACCCTGCCATTCCGCTGCACTTTCATCTGGTGGATTTTCCCACCCTGAAAAAACGCCTGCAGCAGAAAAAGCTGGACTTTGCCCTGCAGCTGGAGCTGGTCCCGCTGGAGGATACCCCCTCCCTGCTGCGTGCTCAAGTAGGCCAGCTGCGCCAGTACGTAGTGCTCAATCGCCAGAGCCACCTGTCCAGCTATGCGTCCCTGCACCGCAGCCAGCTTGCCAGCGAACAATATTATGTACCCGCCATGGACCGGGAGTTGTGGAACCAGTTTGCGCAAGTCCTCACCCGCCACGGCAGCGACCCGCAGAACATCAAATTTGCGTATTCCATGGAGGAGTTGATGCTGCAGCTGGCTTTCTACGGCGGCTATACCATCCTTGCCGAGCCGGTGCTGGCTCAGCTGCCCGCCAACAAAAACCTCACTTTTATCCCGCTGGAAAACGATACCGTTCCCGCTTGGGCCGTGTGGAACCGCGAGAACATCTCGCCCGCCCTCCGGCTGCTTCTGCGTGAGCTGGATATTGACCCGTGACATGCTACAGAACGCATTGACGATCTTGCGCAAAAGCGCTGCACTTTTTTCAGAAATTCAGCAAGAAAGGTCTCTCCGGCGCTGCGTGGAGAAATGCAAAGGTCGATCACATGAATCAAAACGATCCTGTCCCGGACGATTTCACTCTTTCGCCGGCCCTTGTGGATGCACTGCCCGCACTGTTTTTTTGCCTGCAACATGGTACTGGTGGCAGGAATTTTGCTTTTATCATGAATATGCAGTGAGCCGGAAGCCTCTGATCTACAGAAGGCTTCCGGCTCATTTGCTATGGATTTTTTACGTAGATGCCATTCGAGTCCTTGATCGAAACAAAAAATTCCACGTCATACGACTTGGGATTTCCTGGTAGCCTATTCTGTTGCTCAAACACCCCACTGGGGTGTTTGTTGCTGTCGCAAACGCAAACTTCCGATAAACAAAAAACGCACCCGAACCCTTTTTCACAAAGAATCGGGTTCGAGTACGAACTGTATGGTGGAGAATTAGGGACTCGAACCCCAGACCCCCTGCGTGTGATGCATGATGACTTTTCGATTTTTAGAGCGATGATTCGTTAAATCGAGGCAATTTGCTACAGATCTGCTACAAACGGCAATTTTTCGACTTGCATCAGTAACCTGTTTTTTATATTCTCACTGGCCAAACTTTCAACTCCTATACTCTCCCCTCGCCAAAAAAGTCTCAAATGTTTTGTGTGGTTTGATGATAGTATTTTCAGTTGACGTATGATACACTGAATTTTAAGGAGTTATTCAGTTGTACTGTGACTACTTATCTAAGCATTTTTACGGACATCAAATCTTGCATACAAAAATGCGAGATCTGCTTTGAAATGGGGTATTTTGCTTATGTTTAAAATCAACAATCTGGCAAATCAGACAAGTCACATCGTCACCGAACAGAAGGGTATCTTCTCCATTGTTGAGCACAATGTCGATTTCTCCGTAGCGCCTTGCAATGCAATGGAAGAATACTATATGAGCCAGATGAATGTCAAACGGAAACAGGCCATTGCCAATCTCAACGGAAAAGTTGGGCTTGTTCTCCAAGCGGGCGCAATGCAGTACATTGTTGGCAACGTGCAAGCAACCACCGGGTTGAAGGGTGTTGGCGACTTCTTAGGCAAAATGGTAAAAAGTTCCGTCACAAAAGAAAGCGCAATCAAGCCGGAGTACGTCGGAACGGGTGTGCTCGTGACCGAACCCACCTATAAATATCTTCTGACCGAAAATGTCGGTGACTGGACAGGCGGTCTTGTAATGGAAGACGGCATGTTCCTGGCCTGTGAATCCACTGTCAAGCACGAGATTCAGGCACGCTCCTCGCTTTCTTCTGCAGCACTCGGAAATGAAGGACTCTTCAATCTACGGCTTGCTGGCAATGGTGTATGTGTACTGGAAAGCAATGTTCCCCGTTCGGAAATCGTAGAAATCGACCTTCAAGACGACGTTTTAAAAATTGATGGCAGCTTTGCGATTTGCTGGTCCGGCAGTCTCAGCTTTACGGTTGAACGTTCCGGAAAAACCTTGCTTGGTTCTGCCGCATCCGGTGAGGGTCTGGTAAATGTTTATAAGGGAACTGGCAAAGTATGGCTTGCTCCATTAACGCCTTCTCAATCACTGGTTAGCGCAACGCATGCAAAAAGTGCAAAGTAATTGACCACCTGTTCTTATTGCTTTCACTGTTTTACTTCTTTACAGCATCATCTTTGCAAAAAGCTCTTGGCCTTTAATATAGAGGTCAAGAGCTTTTTTGCTTGCCGCTGAACTTCTGCTTTCAAAGATCGTGTTCAGCTTAATTTTCAATCATCTACACTTTGCGTTTCAGATAATTCTTCCCAGTCTTCCGGGTTTCCACACCTACGGAGATACTCATGCCCGCCATCGACTGCACACGATCCACAAGAACAAAATTTGAAATCATGTACAGTGCAGCTTTCAATAACATCCCTGCACTTTTTACACCGGATCATATTTCTCACTATTTTCATCATGCACGTCACCCGCAGTCAATTATCGAAGTTCATATCATTTTTTGAGTCGCAAATAATATTTTTCAAGGCTCTTATCGCAGACATTCACAATATGCAGCCAATCTTCCCGTGTGAGCTTGCGGAAGATGATCGGGTTCACCTCGATAGTCTCCACGTCCTTGCAGCGCATCAAGAATCGCATATCCTCAAAGCGCTTGAAGGGGTTGGAGAGGATGTTCTTCTCCACATCCTTCCGGGTATAACCACCCTTCTGATAAATGCTGGTAGATTTCTCTGCGATCATCCCGTGCGCCTTGCGGTCCTCGTAGAAGTCGATGAAGTAGTCCACCATATCCGGCAGGGCAACTCTGCCGCTGGTGTCCATGTACTCATAGATAGCTTTGAGCAGCACCGGCTTGTAGGAATAGCTCATGTCCATCGTTTCAATAAACTTCATGAACTTGTCCGCCATATTCTGCGGCGTAATGAGATCCCAGCCATACTGTTTCGCAATGTTGCGGATGCTTTCCTCCCGGAAATAGTGGAACATCCGCTTATCACCAAAGGGAATCGAAAGGTCCGGTTTGACTTTTCCGTCCTTAATGTAGCGCTCCACCGTCTCGGACTGCACATCCACCATCCGGACGAACTCGATCTGCGAGATCATATCCTTGACGCTGTTCTGCCAGTTGAAAAGCTCGATGATCTCATAGTCGGATACATCGATTGGCACATCCAGCCACGCCTCCGGCTTTTCACCCTGAAACAGCATATCCTGATCCAGCTTGCGCTTGTTCTCCGGTGCCAGCACATACGCCATGGGCTGGTATTTTGCAATGTCGAGCACCCGGTGCAGGCTGTAAGGCATATTGAACATATTGGCGTTGTCCACAAAGTCAACCACCAGCAGATCCTCTTTGCCCGGGCAGCGGCGTGTACCACGACCAAGCTGCTGCAAATAAATCGTTTTGGACATGGTCGGGCGCGCCATGAACAGCACCGTGGTATGCGGGCTGTCCCAGCCTTCGTTCAGAAGGTCACAGGCACAGAGAACATTGGTCGAGCCGGTTTCATAGTCCTTCAGAATCTTTTCCCGAACCTCCACACGATCCCGCCCGGAAACTGCTTCCGCCTTCACACCGTTGTCCCGCAGCAACTTTGCAATTTCGGCTGCATGGTCTACGCTGGCACAGAAGATTACTGTCTTTTTGCCGTTGACGTACTTTAGATAGGTGTCAACTATCAACCGATTGCGTTCCGGGATGAACAGCTTGCTTTCCAGATCCTGCGAATTGTATTTGATGCCGTTGATCCGCACATCGGTCAGGTCGATGTTGGTCTTGACCCGGATGCAGCGAATCGGCACCAGAACGCCACGCTCTACAGCAGTTTTGAGATCCATTTTGTGGGCAACGTTCTGGAACAGCTCCAGCATATCTTCGCCATCGCTGCGTTCCGGGGTAGCGGTCAGCCCCAGAATGAACTTCGGGTGGAAATAGGTGAAGATTTTCTGATAGGTATTGGCCGCAGCATGGTGGCATTCGTCCACGATCAGGTAGTCAAAATCTGTAGGCGAGAACTTTTCCAGATCCTTGGAGATACTCTGCACCGTTGCAAAAATGACCGTCTGGATCATATCCTTCTGGCTTCCTGTGTACTCTCCCAAAGTCGCTTCCGGCCAGACCTTGGCGAAGGTCTCTTTTGCCTGCGATGCCAGCTTCAGGGCGTTGACCAGAAACAGCGTGCGTCCGCCCACTGCCTTGGCATCCGTTGCTGCCGTGATGGTTTTACCTACGCCAGTTGCATGGTACAGCAGCGCAATGGTTTTGCCTTCCTCACGCATCTTCTGCAGGTTCTCTGTGGCTTCCTGCTGGTAGTCCCGAAGCTCGATGGTCTGTCCCATCTGAACCGGCAGGTCTGCTTCAAATGCCTTGAACATGGGGCTGGTGCCTAGAAATGTAATCAGCTCGTCCTTGACCTTTTCCGGTTGCTTTTCCAACTGGCTGTAGATTCAACGGTAGACCTTCCAGTTGTCATAGATCAGGCTGTTCTGCTTCAGGAGGTCGTCAGCGTATTTGTTTTCGGACACCTTGCTCGGGTTGTGGTAAGTCTCCCCGTCAATCTCGATTGCAATTTTGGATTCAGGAGATTCCAGCGCAAAGTCGATATAGCGATGCCGTCCATAGATGTCCACGCAGGGGTACTGAACCTGCAAATTTTCGGTTTTTTCCGGGCCAAAAGCCTCACAGAAAAGCTGTACAAACAGCTCCTCCGCACGGCTGTTGACGCTGGTTGTTTTCATTGGCTCCATGGTGGCCTCCTAAAACGATATTCCCCATTAAGATTTATAATTTTATTATATCATACGCAAAAAGCTCTGTATAGTTTGTTTCTTTGGCAAGGTTTTCTGTCCTTGCCGCTTAATTCTATACCTTTATAAGAGAACTCATTGATTTTTTATTTGACTGACATTTCCAAAAAGATAACCATAAATTTTTTCTCAAAAGACTTAACTCTACTGCATCCATGGGCTTCTACTAAACGAAGACACTTACAGTTGGAAGTGAAAGCGGGGTTTTACCATGGAATATAATGCAGTTTTGAATCGTGTACGCCCGATGCTGACGAACGGCAATCACCTGTCTGCGCAAGGCTTTGAGGCGCTGTTTGGCTCCTGTTCTCAGCAGGAACAAGAACATCTTCTGGCCGAGCTGGCGGAGATTGGCATCCTAGTGGATACCAGCGCCGCTATACCCAGCAGCAGAAAGGCCGCTTCTTTCTGCCGCAGCGACTTTACCTCCAAGCAGCTTTGGTCTATGACCAACGAGCAGCTCTGCGTATTGGCACAACAGGGTGATGAGAGCGCCAAGGAGATCCTCGTGCGCAAGACCGCCGGTTTTGTCCACCTGATGGCCCGCAGAGTTCCGCAGCTGCTCGCCCATAGCTGCCTGACCGAGGAGGATAACTTCCAGAACGGCATTCTGGGACTGTTTACTGCGATCCAGCGGTTCGATGCGCTGCAGGGCTACAGCTTCCTGACCTACGCCGCTTACTGGATCCGCCAGTCCATCCTGCGCGAAGCCATCAACACCGGCCTTACGGTACGCATCCCGGTGCACTATTTTGACACGCTCTGCCGGGTGCGTGTCGTCTGCACTACCTGTATGCAGCTAGATGGTCCGGATCTCTGGCATGCCATTGCCGAGGCTGAAGCCAGCAGCGGTCACCCCTGCACGGTGGAGCAGGCGCGCCGCTACCTGAGCGACATGCTCGTTTACCTCAACGTTACCAGCCTAAACCTTATGGTCGGCGAGAGCCACGACACCGAGCTTGCGGAGCTTCTGGCGGATGACGTCAGCCCCGATCCTGTGGACACTGTGAGCGAGAACGAGACCGTTCAGGAAGTCCGGTTGCTTCTTTCTCAGCTTCCCGAACGCGAGTCCACTGTTCTCCGGCTACGCTACGGTATCCCGGATGACCGCTGCCGTACACTGGACGAGATCGGTGCGCAGCTGGGCGTCACGCGGGAACGTATTCGCCAGATTCAGGTGCGTGCCGAGCGCCACCTGCGGGAGATGCTGAAGCGCCGCTCCTCATCCACCCTTTTTGCTGCCTGATTTTTTGACCTGATGGAGGATTTTGCCATGAATACATTGCTTTGTTCTTATCTTTCCGCCCATGCTGCTGAGGATACTCTGTTTGTCTTGTGGGGTTTTTCTTCGGAGGACGCCGGTCTTCCGCGTCCTTCTCTGGATGCTTTGCTGCAGCAGCGCCTGTCCCGCTACCTGAGCAGTCTGCTGCAGCAGAACCCCTGTGTGATCACCGCAGAGGAGTTTGCCCTGCATGCCGATACCCTTGCGCAGGAGTTCCCGCACATCATTCTGGTGCAGAACACCTGCTACCGCACACTGCTGCCCGTGTCTGTGATGCTTACGCCGGAGATGCAGTCCGGCCTTCTGAGCCACTTTGACCCGGAAACGCCGCAGGATACTCCGCTGCCCGGCATTGAGCCCTGCCTGCGTGTCTACTCCAACCTGCTGCATACGGAGGAAGGCATTGCCTGCTGCATTCCTTTGGACGCTCTGCTGCGTCAGTACCCACAGGTCGAGCGCGTATCGCTTGGCGCAGCACCGCATACGGTTCCCGAAACCGCCGCCAGCAGCTCCGCCTTTGCGCTTACCGGAGAAGCCGATTATTTCTGCCTTGTGCAGCAGCTGCGCCGCGGCAAAACGCTCTGCGTTTCGGCCGACAGCTTTATCGACGATGAGGCTGGTCTTGCCGACAGCCTTGCGGCGTTGGCTGGCGCTTTTCCCTGTCAGCTTTCCAGAGCGCACGCACAGACGATGCAGCCGGAGCACCCAGTCTGCCCGGAGGCGCGCACCCTTCTGCAGCAGCACTGGGGTTACCCGGACTTTCTCCCGCTGGATGTCTACGACCTGGACGCTCTGCATCGCGGCGAGAAGAAGCTGCGCACCATCACCCAAGAGGACATCATCGATGACCTCATCCAGCAGGCAGAGCTTTGCCGTGCGGGGCAGACTTACCGCGACCTGTTCGTTACCGCATCTACCGGTGCGGGCAAGAGCGTGATGTTCCAGATCCCGGCGATCGACCTTGCCGAGAAGTACGGGATGGTCACGCTGGTGATCTCGCCGCTGATCGGCCTGATGAACGATCAGGTACAGGGCATGGAGAAGCACCGCTACGCCAAAGCCCGCACCATCAACTCCGACATCCCGCCCATGGTCAAGAAGACCGTTGCGCAGGAGGTGCAGGAAGGCCGCTGCGACATCCTGTATCTTTCGCCGGAGTCCCTGCTGAGCCGCAGCGATATCTCCGACCTGATCGGCGACCGTGCCATCGGCCTGCTGATCGTGGACGAGGCCCATATTGTGACCACCTGGGGCAAGCAGTTCCGTCCGGACTACTGGTTTCTGGGTGACTACGTGAACAAGCTGCGGAAACAGCAGCTGAACGGTCCGCACCAGCATGCCTTTGTCACCGCCACCTTTACGGCCACGGCCACCTATGGCGGCGAGGAGGACATGTACCGCGAGACCCTGCGCAGCCTGCACATGTCGCCGGACCCCATCGTTTATCTTGGCTGCGTGCGCCGCCGCAACATCGAGCTGTGCATCCGGGAGGTTCCCCGCGTGACCGGCCGCCGGGAGTACGAGCTGGACAAGTTCCAGGCTCTGACCGGACAGATCACCACCGCACTGGAGCAGGGGCAGAAGACCCTGGTCTACTTTCCCACCGTCAGTCTGCTGGAGCGCTTCTACACCCATTGCCTTGCACAGCGTCTGGGCAATTCTGTGACCCGCTACCACGCGCAGCTTTCCGGCGAGGCCAAAGCGGAGAATCTGGAGGATTTCCGCAGCGGCAAGCGCCGGATCATGCTGGCCACCAAGGCCTTTGGCATGGGCATCGACATTCCAGACATTGCCCTTGTGCTGCACTTTGCCCCCACCGGCAACCTGTGTGATTACACGCAGGAGATCGGCCGCGCCGCCCGTGACCCGGAGATCCACGGCCGTGCCGTGTATGAGCACATGGCCAACGACTTCAAGCACATCAACCGCCTGCACGGCCTTTCCAGCATTCAGCCCTGGCAGCTGGTGCAGGTGATGCGCAAGGTGCTGCAGCTGTACCGCCAGCACCGCGCCAGCCAGCCGGCCACTGCCACCAAGCACCGCAACGAGCTTCTGGTGGATGCCGAGAGCTTCGCCTACATCTTTGCCAGCCCTAACGGCGAGCACCAGCAGGACCCGCTGGCCAAGGTCAAGACCGCCATGCTGCTGATCCAGAAGGACAGCGAAGCACGCGGCTATGCGCCCTTCATCATGCGGCCCTCTCCTCTGTTCACCCACGGGTATTTTCTGCTCAGCAGCGCCGATGCCGCCGCAGTCAACTGCATCTGTACCGGTGCTGCCACCCTGCAGGATGAGGCTGCCGGGGTCTACGACGTAGACCTTGCCCGCCTGTGGAGCAGCCGCTGGCAGAACGATTTTTCCTTCCCGCAGTTCAAGTATCTGCTGTACACCCACAGTGACAAGCTGCCGCTGAATGCCCAGCTGCACCTGACCCCCGCCATGCAGCTGACGCTGGAGTGGCACACCAATGCGGATGCCCGTTTTTCCGTTCTGCTGCGCGCCCTGAAGGAGATCTTCTTCGAGGCTGCCCGTAGTGGCCAGTATCTCTACGATCGGGATGCCGCCGCCCGGCTGGCGCAGGCCACAGGCCTGAGCAGCACCCGTGCCACCAGTGCAGTGCGCGTAGTGCTGGCGGCTGTGCAGTCCTGGCAGCAGCATTCGTCCCGCCTGCAGCGCACCCGTGTGCTGCGCCGCGGCACCACGCAGGAAGGCGCAGAGTACAGTGTCGTGGACCCGTTCATCAGCGAGTTTTTCCACTGGCTGGAGCAGAGCTTTTCTGTTCTGCACAGCGGCGAGACCTGCCGCTATCTGCCGGTGAACGATTCTGCCCAGAGCAGCGAGCGTCTGACCCCGGCTCTGGGCGTGCTGGAGGAGCTGGACCTGCTCCACTTTGCCCTGCTGGGCGGCTCCAACAGCCGCCTGTACCTCTATATTAACCAGACCCAGACCCTGGAGCTGGCTGACCGCGGCTTTTACCGCAACCGCTTGCTGGAGCGCATTGCCCAGCGCCACACCGATGCTGTGCGGCTGATGAGCTGGCTGTTTACCAGCGGCTTTTCCAGCGAGCAGCTCTGGGACCGTATCGAGGAATACTTCCTCGGCCTGCCCATTCAGGGCTTTGACGCCCCTTCTGCCGAATCGAGGTGATCTTTATGACTTATCTTTTCTGCTCCATCCGCGCTTCTCCGGTGTATAGTTCTTTTCTTTTGACTCAATGTGTGATATAGTAAAGTTATACTCCGTAAGGGGATGGAACTAGCTTGATGGGGTAGCTGGTCTTGATGAACGTGTACCTCCAATTTATCCCCGCAAGGGGACGGAAACTTGGTCGTGCCGTCCAGCTTTTCGGTGACGGTCATTACAATTTATCCCCGCAAGGGGACAAAAAAAGCACCTCTGCCGCTGGCGTTTGCTAGCAGCGGAGGTGCTTTGCTTTTTCCTATATTCTATTTTACAGGTTGGGAGCTGCGCCTGCCGGGATCGTCTTTGTGACAGGCAGCGCCTTGACACCTTGCGGAACATCCGGCTTCATGGGGCGGATCTCCTGCAGATAATCGGCCACATCCTGCAGGGTCTGTTCGATGTGGGCTGTGTCCAGCGGAAGAATGCGGTCGCTTTGCAGACCAAAAGCCGTATCACTGGCATGGTTGATCTGGTTGCGGTACTGCATCACACGCTGGTAGAACAGTGCCGCGTCCTCGATCTGCCACCGGACATCCGGGTCGATCACCAACTGACCGGAAGCGAGGATCGTATCCATATAGGCATGCATTTCTTTGGAATTTGCCACGCCAAACAGCATATTGCCATCTGCATCGTCCTTGCTGTGGGTCAGGCGCAGATCCGTTGTGTAGGGATACTCCTTTTGCATCAAAGTCAGGCGGCAGAAATGGAAGTGGAACAGCGGATATACCCATGCCTTGCCCTTATTCCGATTCTGTGCCGCCAGATATGCCCAGCCAGTTTCTGTAGGCTGCACAAAAAGATGACGGCAGACATAGGCCGGCATCTGCTCGCACAGCAATGTCAGCGCCTGCTGATACATGCTGTGTTCTGCACACCAGCTTACCAGCGCAGGAAGATTGTTTTTTGGGGAAGCCAGCAGACCTTCAAATTCTGTGCGGAAGCGGTCATTCAGCAGGTGGAAGAACAGGCTGGTCAGATTTTTGCTCTCTTTGGGCGGCGCCTGCAGTGCCTGTGCGATCTGGCTCAGGTCTTCATTCAGCGCCTGCACCCGGCACAGCGCCAGATCATCCGAGAACTGGTTGATCCGGGCCAACAGGGTGTGCAGAGCCGGGTCGCTCTCGCCCTCGCTCCACAGGTAGCCTTTCAGCTTCTGTGCAGTACCTGTGGAAAAGAACTCGTCCATGGCCGTGATGAGGTCGAACAGACTGTACAGCTGACTGCTGTCATGGATGCGGGAAGTACCATCCGGAAGCAGTTCGGAGTAGATCACCCTGCGGGTCTCCACACCGCGCAGGTCACGCATACAGCGAGCTGCTGTTACCAGAAGCATCGCCGTGTCCCGCATGCCGCCGGAAAGGTCGATGGAAAGGGTATCTTCCGCTTCAATTTTTCCCAGTAACAGAGAGATTGCCCGGAACTGTGCCTTGTCGTCCATGCTGTCCGGTACCGGGATCACCACAAGCCGCTCTGCCGGAATGCCCGCCGAAGGCAGAAATACATCCCGGAAATACTCCACGGTGGTGCAGGTTTTCCCGTCCGGCAGATGCACGGTAGGGCTGGTGCGCACCAGCTCACTGCACAGTGCCAGAATACAGTCCGGCCCTTCCTTGTGCTTTTTCAGCTCCAAAACCGCCGCTTCGTTGGTCTGGGTATGAATGTTCGGATTTTTGCCGAAGGGGCTCATATATAAAAGCAATACATTGCGTTCCATCTTATACCTCCTCCTGTTCCGCTTTCATCTGCATCAGTTTTTTCTGCCATGTTTTGCGCCGCTGCGATACAGCCGCTTTGCTCACGCCGAGAAACTCTGCCACGGTCTTATCCTGCGCCGGGTTGCGCCCCGGCTCCTGCAGCGCATGGACGGCGGCGCATTCCAGCGCTTTGGGTGCATAGGGCGGCTGAACTGTAAATTCCACATACCGGTGCAGCAGCAGGATATCCCACAAACAGTTGTCCTGTTCCAGCGGACGCAGATCATCGCAGTTTGCCAGCCGCGCGGGCGCATCCTCTGCCGGGTCCAGCGCGTCATTGTTGCGCAGAAAGCCCATCAGCACGCTGCTCCACAACGGGCCAGCTGTCTTGCCGTATTTTTCCTTCTGCTGTAGGTTCATCAGCCCTATGCCGCGGTGCAGCCATGCCAGCATTTCACTGCTCTGCTCCACCTTTTCTTCCACGCTTTTTTCTTGGGAAGCAACCCGGTCGCCCAGCGCCGAATCCTCTCCGCCAGTGTCGTCCAGACTGAGCACCGACTGCTTACTGCGCAGTGCTTCCCGCAGGGTCTTTACACCCACCCCGACAATATCGGCGATCACCTGTTCTTTTTCCGGGTCACGGCAGAGCATGTTCTCTGTAATCCCGTTCTTTTCCATGTACTCCAGCGCTTTTTTGATCTTGCGGTTCGTCTCGCGTCCGAAACCCGTCACAGCCATTTCTTCCTGCTGCTGGTCGTGTGCCTGTGCATGACGGACGGCGGCGCGCAGATACATACTGAAGGTCTGCCCCGGCTTTGCTTCCCAAAAATCAAACGCATCCAGAAACGCCTTGCAGAAATCCACGCTGTTCCATGCATCCTCTCCCCTTCCGGGAGTCTGTGTGGTCAGAAAGCATTCCGCCCAGAACGTGCGGAACCGTTCATCATTGGCATCGTGCAGCTTTTTGCGCTGTTCCGGCGGCAGCTGCAGCAGCGGCGAAGCATCAATGTCCGCCCATGTTTTCACATCATTCATCGCTGCTCAGTCCTCCCGGTGCTCGTTCATCCAGATCAGCTGATGGAACACTTGTTCGGCGGTCCTGCTGTCGCGCATGGTACCTACCAGCCCGGAAAGCTGATACAGTGCCGCCATATCGTAAAGCCGCGCGCTGAGCACCTGCCCGTTTTCCCGCTTGACCTCACCATAATACACACCGCCTACTTCCAGCTCCGTATGGGTAGCTTCGGCGCAGGTCAATGCCGTCAGCGTGACCACCGGGATGCTCTTGGAGCCGTAGGTGATGCAGGCATACACCCGCGTGACCTGCGGCAGGGCATCCACCAGATCCCGGCACAGGCCGATCAGCGTTTCCGGGCGCTGATCCTCGGGCAGGTGGAGCTGACGCACCTGATTTTCTGCAATGCCCAGCTGCGCCAGCTCTTCCAGCAGGCGCTGATAATTGCGAGCGGTGTCAGCATTTTCCTGCCGGATGGCCAGCAGCTGCACCGTGTCCCCGGGTTCAAGGGTATCCCGCATCACCTGCACGATGGGAAAACAGGTAGCCACTGGCGGGGTTACATGGTCCCGCTGATAGAACATGGGGTCCAGCTTTCCCTGCAAAGGCACGGTGGTGATATAAGTCTTTAGCACAGGGCAACACTCCTTTTTATAAGATCCATTATCTGCATCATATCATGAAACTGCCCCGCGCACAAGGCAGGCCAAACGAATTTATGGCCGTTCTTTTCAGCACAAAAGCACATTATTGTAATAAAGTGAATATTTTCTAGCCATCCGGCTCTTCAGTTTTGCGGTGTTTTGTGATATATTTAGGGTACAATCCCCGTAAGGGGGCGAAAACTAAGCAGTGAGGGCTTTGTAGGCGGCGATTTCGGTACGATCCCCGCAAGGGGGCGAAAACGAGTGTCAGTGAGCGCTTCAGTGTACGGTCGTCATACCATCCCCGTAAGGGGGCGAAAACCCGCCGTCATGCCTTTTCTTGCTGTTGTTCATGGTACAATCCCCGTAAGGGGGCGAAAACCTGTCGTAGCACACCGGGAAGCAAAACGCCTTTGTACGATCCCCGTAAGGGGGCGAAAACTTGATGTTCTGCCAGAAATCGACTCCCTCATAGGTACCATCCCCGTAAGGGGGCGAAAACATGTTTTTGATGTCGCATTCGTCTGCGTAACTTGTACCATCCCCGTAAGGGGGCGAAAACAGCTCCCCAGCGTTCAAACGTGCTGACATTGTTGTACGATCCCCGCAAGGGGGCGAAAACAGGAAAATCGATTTATACATTTCGCTCGATTCGATACCATCCCCGTAAGGGGGCGAAAACAGCATAGCACGAGTCATCAGACCAACGCCACCGGTACGATCCCCGTAAGGGGGCAAACCAAATCAAGAAAAGTAATTTCAAGTTTCTTGCTTAACTATCCGCATTCCATGGGCTTTTTCTCTTGGCAATGTCAAGGAGGAATGCCCTATGTTCATCAACTTTACCAATCATCCGTCCACTCAGTGGAGTGCCGAGCAAAAAGCTGCGGCGCAGGTCTACGGCAAGGTGATCGACCTTGCCCTTCCTGCCATTGACCCCGCCACCAACGAGGCCGTGCTGGACTCCCTTGCCACGGTATATGCCGACCATATCCTGCACCTTGACCCGGATGCCGTGCTCTGTCAGGGCGAGTGCACCTTTGTGTACCGGGTAGTCCAGCGTCTGGAAGCCGCGGGCATCCCCACGCTGGCCGCCTGCTCCCGCCGCAAGAGTCAGGAGACCACCTACCCGGACGGCAGCACCCTGAAGCGCAGCATCTTCGCCTTTGCAGGCTTCCGCCGCTATGGCTCGCCCTGAAAGAGGGTTTTCTTTCTATCCTCCACGGCACAATAATGATTCAGGATTTATCGTTGTCCTTATCGCGCGGATTTACTTTATTTTAATAAAGCGAGTATTTTTCAGGCATTCAGCTCTTCCATTTTACGATCTTCTGTGATATATTTAGTGTACCATCCCCGTAAGGGGGCGAAAACCAAAGGGCCGCTCACCTTGCCTAGAAGGAGCGGCAGTACCATCCCCGTAAGGGGGCGAAAACGTTTCCTCGAATTTATAGCGGCTGATTTCAATTGTACCATCCCCGTAAGGGGACAGAAACTTCTTTGCCATGCCATCAAAGTCTTTGTACCAGATTTCAACTTCTCCCCGCAAAACCCTCTCAGGCGCTGCGCGCCAGCTCCCCCGAAAGGGGGAGCTTTTGCAGCTGCCACTTACCCTGTACTAAGCTCCCCCTTTCGGGGGAGCTGGCACGGCGTAAACCGTGACTGAGAGGGTTCTCCCCGTAAGGGGGCGAAAACTTCGGAGTTCCATTTGAATTGATAACGAGTGTCGGTACCATCCCCGTAAGGGGGCGAAAACATGACAGCCAGCCAGTAGTAAGTAGTAGATTTGGTACCATCCCCGTAAGGGGACGAAAACATATGGGCACCACGAATCTGAATGGACTTAGGGATACCATCCCCGTAAGGGGGCGAATACACAACGCCGGTTACTTTCACGCTCATAGGTTCAGTACCATCCCCGTAAGGGGGCGAAAACGTCTCCGTACCGATAAGGATGTTCTGCCGTGCCGTACCATCCCCGTAAGGGGGCGAAAACGTAACGGTCTTTGTGCCGTCGCTGCCCTCAAAGGTACCATCCCCGTAAGGGGGCGAAAGCAGACCAGTGCGGGCCACCAACTCTCGCATAGACGTACCATCCCCGTAAGGGGGCGAAAACCCAGAGTGTCCTTTCACTGGGGTTTATGAACTCGTACCATCCCCGTAAGGGGGCGAAAACCGTTCGATAATTGCTTTGATAATTGCGTTCCCTGTACCATCCCCGTAAGGGGGCGAAAACTCGCTGTGGACAGTGAACTTCTCATCGAAGGCAGTACCATCCCCGTAAGGGGGCGAAAACCGCGATCATAGTTTTCATCTCTTTCATAGAGTTGTACTATCCCCGTAAGGGGGCAAAAATTATTGAGCGTCGAGCTGTCGCCAAGCCAAGCTCGTACTATCCCCGCAAGGGGACGATAACCCACGGTCACACGTAAAGAGCATGCTCAGCTGAGATTTCAACTTATCCCCGCAAGGGGACGAAAACATGTTGTAGACGTTCTTGTTGCGGTTTGTCTTAGTACCATCCCCGTAAGGGGGCGAAAACTCGCCCAGATTTGCAAACTGCGGCACGTAGTAGGTACCATCCCCGCAAGGGGACAAAAAACTCCGCATCAAAAAAGATGCGGAGTTTTTCTTTTGCAAACCTTAACTTCTTGTTTTTCGTGGGCTGTCTCTCTATGAACGGAACGATTGCAGCTGCTGTGATATTTTCTCTGCTGCGGCTTTTGCATAGCTACAAAATGTGTTATAATAAAGCCAATTCCAAGCATCTCTTACAAAATTGACAAATACGTTTTCCGTTTATTGTGCAATTCTTCCACAATCCACAAAGGAGATGGTATTTTGAACGTTCTCACCCTGCAGTCCACCTATGGCGGGCTGCTGCACGACACCGGCAAAGCGGTGTACCGTGCCGGTGGGCAGCGCGGCAGCCACAGTGAACAGGGCTACCAGTTTTTGCACGGCGTTTTGCCCGGTGCAGGCTGGGCACCGGCGCTGGACTGTGTGCGCTACCACCACGCCGCCGCGCTGCGCGGTGCAGCAAAGGCTCTGCCAGCCGATTCCCCGGCCTATATCGTTTATCTGGCAGATGATCTTTCTGCCGCCGCAGACCGCCGGGAGGTCGAAGGCGAAAGCAGTTCCTTCCGGCGGGATCTTCCGCTGGACTCGGTGTTCACCCACCTGAACGGTACGCACCCCGGCTGGATGATGCCTGCGCAGCCGCAGGACGGCAGCCTGAAGCTGCCACGGCAGCAGCAGCCGCTTTCCGCTTCGGTCTATGCAGATGCCGTGCGCAAGCTGAAGGAGTGTCTGCCGGATCTGCAGCCGCAGCCGGAGTGGATCAACTCGCTGCTGGGTCTGCTGGAAACGCAGTTCAGCTGTTTTCCGTCCAGCACCTTTACCGGCGAAAGCCCGGATGTCTCTCTGTTTGACCACGCCAAGACCACCGCAGCCATTGCGGCGTGCATCAGCGAATATGTGCAGGCAAACAACATCACCGACCTGCGCAAAGCGCTTTTTGAGCAGGAGAAGGATTTTTGCCAGAAGGACGCTTTTCTGCTCTATACCGCCGATTTTTCCCGCATTCAGAAGTTCCTTTATACCGTCCATACCGAAAACGCCCTGCGTTCCCTGCGTAGCCGGTCGTTCTTTCTGGAGCTGCTCATGGAGCACTATCTGGACGAGCTTCTGGCCGGGTGCGGCGTGTCCCGCGCCAACCTGATCTACAGCGGCGGCGGGCACTGCTATGTGCTGCTGCCCAACACTGCCGCCGTGGCCGATACCCTGACCCGGTGGAACCGGCAGTTCAACCGCTGGCTGCAACAGCAGTTCGGCACCCAGCTGTTTCTGGCCAACGCATGGACGCCTTGCTCTGGCAACGACCTGACCAATACCCCGGCTGAAAAAAGCCCCTACAAAGAGCTGTTCCGCCGGGTGAACCGTCTGCTGGAGCAGCACAAATTCCATCGCTATACCGCAGAGGATCTGCGGCTGCTGAACAGCACCGCCGCTTACCCGGATGGCCGGGAATGCAAGGTGTGCGGCACCAGTGCCAACCTGAAGGATGATCTCTGCCCTTGGTGCAAACTGTTTGTAGATCTTTCCATTAAGATCCAGAACAAGCGCGTTCTGGTAGTAAGCCGTCAGCCCTCGGCTGCCGATGACTGCACGCTGCCTGCACTGGACAGCGGCAGCGAATATCTGTCCCTGACGGATCCGCTCTCTGCCCGCAAACGGCTGGCTTCCGGCGAGCCCGTCGCGCGTGTATATACCAAAAATGCACCGTTCACCGGCCTTACTTACAGCACCAACCTGTATGTTGGCGATTACGCCGCCAGCAACAGCATGGAAGAACTGGCCGGGCAGTCCGAGGGCGTGCGCCGCATTGCAGTCTGCCGTATGGATGTGGACAACCTCGGGCACGCATTTATCTCCGGTTTCGAGCAGGAAAACGAGAAAGACCCGGTCAAACGGATGCACTATGTTACCCTGTCCCGCACCTCGGCGTTCTCCCGGCAGATGTCGCTGTTTTTCAAGTGCTACATCAACGGCATTCTCGAAGGGCTGCAAGTGAGCATTGTTTATGCCGGCGGCGACGATGTATTCCTTGTGGGCGCATGGAACGATGTTCTGGAAGCAGCACAGCGCATCCAGCGTAATTTCACCGCATTCTCCTGCGGAGCACTGACCCTCAGCGCAGGCATCGGCATCTTTGATGACCATTACCCCATCCGGCTTTCCGCCGAGGAAACTGCCGCGCTGGAAGAATCCGCCAAGCATCTGCCCGGCAAGAATGCTGTGGCGCTGTTTACGCCGGAGCGCAAAGCAGTCCGGGATGCAAAGGGCAATCTGCTGGTGCAGCCGGAGCAGGGACATATCTATGCGTGGGACACCTTCCGCGCAAAGGTCCTGACCGAAAAGGTCGGCTGCCTGCAAAGCTTCTTTGGCAAGGATAACGCCGAGCATGGAAACGCCATGCTCTACAATCTTCTGGCACTGCTGCGGGAAGCAGAAAACGACCGCATCAACCTTGCACGATACGCTTACCTGCTGGCGCGGCTTTCCCCCAAAAAGAATGCACCAGATTATAAACTTTACGAGCAATTCTCTCACAGCATGATGGATTGGGCATTGGATGCCGTACAGCGTCACCAGCTCATCACCGCAATTTATATTTATGTCTATCAGAACAGAAAGGGTGGCGACACAGATGGCAGGATGGAATGATAATGGCCGGGGCGGCTATGGCGGCGGTGGCTATAACAACAACCGGAGCGGATATAGCAACAGCTACAACGGAAACCGTAGCAGTTCCGGCAGCTATAACAGCCGCAGCAGCTATGGGCAGCAGAAAGAGCTGCCGCCGGAGATCACGCCGAAAAAGGTGCCGGAAGATTATGTAGACGAAGCCGAGCGTATTATGCGTAGCCTCATGAGCGGCGGCAAGACCGTGACCACCAGCAAAATCCGCAACCTGTTGAGCCTCGTGACGGATATCTTTAATACGGAAAACATCCGTACCGAGGAAAAGCTGCGGCCCGAAAGCATCGTGAAGCTCAACCTGATGCGGGTCCGGGTGGCTTATGAGTGCGGCCGTGATGACACCGTAAAAAGCTTTGTGGCACAGACGAACCTGCTGGAATACCTCAAGGGCATTTCCACCGACCGTGCGGACCTGATCCGCTTTGCACACTACATGGAAGCGCTGGTCGCTTTCCACCGCTACTTCGGCGGCAAGGAGGGGTAATTATGTATGGAAAAATTCTGATCCGGTGCGATCTGGAAGTGCGCACCGGTATGCACATCGGCGGTTCCTCTGCCTTTTCTGCCATTGGTGCTGTGGACAGCCCGGTGGTGCGTGACCCCTATACCGGTTATCCCATCGTACCCGGCAGCAGTCTGAAAGGCAAACTGCGCACCCTGCTGGCCCGCAGCACCTGTCAGGATATCGAACACATGCCTGCTTTCGACAAGGACGATGAGCGCATTCTGCGTCTGTTCGGTTCCTCGGAGCCGGTGCGCCGTTCCCGCCTGCAGTTTGCGGATGCCTTTTTGTCCAATGCAAAAGAGCTTTCCAATGTGGGTGTGACCGAGGTCAAGACCGAAAACGCAATTTCCCGTGCCAACTCTGTGGCCAATCCCCGCCAGATCGAACGTGTGATCGCCGGTGCAAAGTTCGGTGTCAGCATCGTTTACGATGTAACCGACCCGGCACAGGTCGAAGAAGATCTTTCTCTTCTGGCCAAAGGCATGAAGCTGCTGCAGATGGATTATCTGGGCGGCCATGGTTCCCGCGGCAGCGGCCGTGTCAGCCTGAAAAACTTTGCGCTGGAAGGCTATGGCGCGCAGGTGGATCTCAGCCACCTGAAATCCCTCTTTGATGAGGTGGATAGTTATGAACTATTTTCTGTTTAAGCTGCAGTTTGACACAGCTGTTCATTTTGGAGGGGCCGACTCTGCATTGTCGCTTTATACCTCCGAAGAAACCCTGCGGGCAGATACTCTGTTTTCTGCCCTCTGCCATGAGACCCTCGTCCAGCACGGAGAAGAAGCCTTAGAACAGCTTTGTGCGCAGGTCCGGCAGGGAAAATTCCTGCTCAGCGATACAATGCCCTGGTATGGCGAAACGTTTTACCTGCCAAAGCCCATTGCCGCATCGGAATCCACTGAGGAAGTGGAAACCACCCTGCGTAAAAAGGTAAAAAAGCTAGCATGGGTCCCTGTGTTGGAATTTGACCGCTACGCCAGAAGCCTGCATGAAGGTCATTTTACCCCTGACGAGCAACCGGAAAGCTTTGGCACCCACTATGAGCAGACCAAGGCAGCCATTCCCATACAGGGGGATACCATGCCGTATCAGGTTGGACTGTTCCGTTTTGCGCCGGACTGCGGACTGTATTTCATCTGCGGATTTACCGAAGATGGTCAGGATGAAGATCTGGAGTATCTGCTGGATTGGCTGGGCGCTACCGGCATCGGCGGTAAAGTCAGCTCTGGTTATGGAAAGTTCCATGTTGTAGACAAGATATATCTGAACGAACCTTTTGACGATCAGACGGAGTGGATGTATCACGCTCTTTCTGCCGAGCATGCTCCTTATCTGCTGCTGAGCACCAGCCTGCCGCAGACAGATGAAATAGATCATGCATTAGAGGGTGCCTCCTTCCAGCTGGTGCGCCGCAGCGGCTTCATGGCATCCGATCGTGTGGAAACTCCACTGAAGAAAAAAACGCAGTATGCCCTTTCGGCAGGGTCTGTCCTGCAAAATCGTTATCAGGGTGCTTTGTATGATGTTGGTTTGTCGGATGTGCATCCGGTATACCGCTATTCCAAACCAATCTTTATGGGGGTGACATTATGATTCAGCAGGATCATCTGCAGATCTTTGACCTTACTCTGAATGTATGGGCACCTCTGTTTGTTGGCAACGGCAGCAGCTATACCAAAAAAGAGTACATGTACAACACCCGCAATGGCAAAGTCTCCTTTCTGGACGAGCAAAAATTTTTCAATTTTCTAGTCGAGCACGATCTGGTGGACAAGTACGGACAGTTTATGCTTAGCGAGCAGTCCAATCTCTGGGCCTTTCTGACCAAAGACTGCGGCATTTCCGATGCAGAACTGAAAACGCTGACGCGCTATCAGATCGAGGTGGGAGATGCGCTGGATGCTGAGCACTCGCTGAAAGAGATCCATGCTTTCCAGCGTGATGCGCAGGGTCATGCCTACATCCCCGGCAGCAGCATCAAGGGTGCGCTGCGTACCGCATGGCTGCTGAATGCGGTATTGGCTGACCGCAGTACCGAACACAGCCTTGAACAAAACCGCCGAGCCGCCTTTCCGGAAGAGACATATGTCAACCAGCTGCATCTGCATGGAAGCATCGCTTCGGACGCCGTCAACAGCATTTTCCGTGGCATTCAGGTTTCCGACAGTGCCCCCATCCCGGATGCGCAGATGGTCCTTGTCGGAAAATTTGATGCACTTGTGAACGGTTCCTTTGCGAAGGGCAGTAATCGCGGCATCCCCATGTGTCGGGAATGCGCCGCGTCCGGCACTAAGGTCCGCTTCAAGCTGACGCTGGATCAATCGGTGCTAAAGGGGCACATCACCAAAGAGTCCCTTCTGGAGGCCATTCAGCAGTTTGATACTTATTACGAGCAGACGTATAGCAGGCACTTCACCCCGCCGAGCGGTGCAGTCAACCTGCCGCAGCAGCCACACCTGATCCTGGGCGGCGGCTCCGGGTTCTTTGCCAAGTCGCTGGCGTACCCCTATCTGGGTGAAGAAGAGGGACTGCGCTGGACGGCAGAACAAATGGTGCAGATGTTCCGCAACCACAAGCATGAGCGTGATGCCGAAAATGGCATTTCCCCGCACACCATGAAATATGCTCGCTTTCGTGGTCGGCTTTATCCCTATGGATATTGCGGGGTGAGTATCTTATGATCCAGCAGATTCAACTGGTTTTATCTCCGCCCAATGATGTGCGGATTCCCCAGTCGTGGTCCTATCGTCTGTATGGCTGGCTGATGTCACAGATTTCTTCTGAATTTGGAGAGCAGATGCATCTGCAAGGGGAACACCCCATTGCGCATTTTCTATGTTTTTCGCCAGAAAAACAGTCTTTGATCTGGACGGTCAACCTGCTGAATGACGCTGCTCGACAGGTAGTTTTCCCCGTTTTGGAATCTGCAAAGGAAATCCCTCTGCATGAATTGACACTCCCGGTTTCAGAGGTCCGCACCTTTCCGGCGATCTCCGCTGAAGAGCTAATCCGTTCTGGGCGCTCCCGCAGCGAAACCCGTGCCAAAATTGCTTTTCTGTCGCCTTGCGCCTTCAAGCAGTCCGGCCGCTATGCTATTTTCCCGCAGGAAACTCTGCTTTTGCAAAGTCTGATTGCGCATTGGAACGCTGCCTTTCCAGAATATGCCCTTATCGATTCTGATGCACTGCAGGCTTTACAGCAAGGGCTTCATATTGTGGATTATAATCTCCATACCACACGTTATCTGCTGAAAGAAACGCGCATTCCAGCCTTTCAAGGCAATGTGACCATCGAGGCACGCCTTGCGCCGCCGCTTCTGGAACTTTGGAACGCGTTGCTCTCTTTTGCATCCCATGGCGGAGTTGGCATCAAAACCACTCTTGGAATGGGAGGCACTACTACGGATTTTTATAAAAAGACACCCGTTATATAAGCCTCATTGCTATCGAGAGACTGTTGCATTGCATCAGTCTCTTTTTATTGTAGCATCATACAAATTATCACGACCTCTATTATTTTTTATAAAAGCAATGCAGCTACAGTATATTTTCTGAGATCAAGAACTTCTTTTTCAATCAGATGCGGTTTATCCTCGATCATTGAATATTCTTCTAACGGGCGCTATAATAAAAGAAAACGGTAAGGAAGTGCACCTATGCTCTACCCCGGACTGTACGAACAGGTCATCAACAACGCGCTGAACCGCGAGCTTGCAGATATCCCGGAAGCCCGCAAGTCTACTGCGCCCATCGACACAGCGGAGGCTGCCAAGGTACTGGCGCAGTATCTGACCGACGTAGTACAGAAGGGTCTTGAGAACGTGCAGGATAACGGCGGCGGCATCGAGGCGCAGATCCAGCTGGCAAACCAGATCGTGACCACCATCCAGAGCACCACACAGGAAGCTGACTTTGCCGCGCTCAGTGTTGACCAGCGGGCAGAGCAGCTTCTTGCGCTTTTGCAGCAGAACGACCCGCGCCTTGCTACAGGAAAAAGCGCAAAAGACCTTGACCGCCCGGAGACCTCTATTGCGCAAAGTTCCCTGTTTACCGGCGCTATCCATGAGCCGCAGATGTACACGGAGCTGAAAAAGGAGATCGTTTCCGCCGACCGTATTGATATGCTGGTCTCCTTCATCAAGTGGAGCGGCTTGCGCCTCATCATGGATGAGCTGCGGCAGTTTGCGCAAAGCGGCGGTGAGTTGCGCATCATCACCACCTCATATATGGGCGCTACGGACGTAAAAGCCATTGAGGAGCTGCGCGCACTGCCCAATGCAAAGATCAAGGTGAGCTACGACACCAAGCGTACCCGCCTGCACGCAAAAACCTATGTGTTTTACCGGGACACCGGCTTTACCACAGCGTATGTTGGTTCCTCCAACCTGTCCAATGCGGCAATTTCCAGCGGTCTGGAATGGAACGTCAAGGTGACCCGAAAGGACCTGCCGGAGACCATTGAAAAGATCGCAGCCACCTTTGAAAGCTATTGGAATTCCAGCGAGTTTGAATATTACGATGAAGGACAGCGAGAACGGCTGACCCGCGCCCTGAAAGCCGAAAAATACATCGAGACCGACCACAGCGGGATCTATACCCTGGATATTCTGCCCTATTCCTACCAGCAGGAAATTCTGGACCGGCTGGATGCCGAGCGCACCGTTCGGGGGTATAACCGCAACTTGGTGGTCGCCGCTACCGGCACCGGAAAAACCGTGATCTCCGCACTGGATTACAAGCGCTTCTGCAAACAGCATCCGGGGCAGCCCTGCCGTCTGCTGTTTGTGGCACACCGGGAGGAGATCCTGAAGCAGAGCCTGTACACCTTCCGGGCGGTGCTGAAGGATGCCAATTTCGGTGAACTGTATGTGGGCAGTCACAGAGCCGACAGCATTGATCATCTGTTTGTTTCCATCCAAACCTTCAATTCTCAGGAGCTTGCCGCCAAAACGGCAGCAGATTTTTACGATTACATCGTTGTAGACGAATTCCATCATGCAGCTGCACCCACCTATCAGAAGCTGTTGGAATATTACCAGCCGAAGATCCTGCTGGGGCTGACCGCTACCCCGGAACGTATGGACGGCAAAAGCGTTCTGGACTATTTCGGTGGACGCATTGCCGCCGAGATCCGTCTGCCGGAGGCCATTGACCGGAAACTGCTCTGCCCCTTCCAATATTTCGGCGTCACCGACACCGCAGATCTGAGCAGTCTGAAATGGCGTACCGGCGGCTACGACAAAAACGAGCTATCCAACCTGTACACCCTCAGCGGCATGGTGGCGGAGCGCCGCGCTGACCTTGTGGTGAACTCCATCCTGAAATATGTCACCGATATCGACGAAGTGAAGGGTCTGGGCTTCTGTGTTTCCATCGCTCATATCCAATTTATGGCGCGCTATTTTAATACCCACGGCATTCCATCTATGGCACTGACCGGCGATTCTCCCGACGAGGAGCGCAATGCCGCCAAGCAGCGGCTGGTTTCCGGGGAACTCCGTTTTCTCTTTGTGGTGGACATTTACAACGAGGGCGTGGATATCCCCGAGGTGAACACGGTGCTGTTCCTGCGCCCTACCGAGTCGCTGACCGTGTTTTTGCAGCAGCTGGGGCGCGGTCTGCGTCTGGCAGAAAACAAGGATTGCCTGACCGTTTTGGATTTCATCGGGCAGGCCAACAAAAAGTATAATTTTGAGGAGAAATTCGCAGCACTGCTCTCCAACACCACCCGCAGCGTCAGCCGGGAGCTCAAAGAGGGCTTTGTCTCTGCGCCTAAGGGCTGCTACATTCAGCTGGAGAAAATTGCCGCAAAGTATGTGCTGGATAATATCAGCGCTTCCTATGACCGCACCTCCGGGCTTGTGGCGCGGGCGGCTGCCTTTACCGAGGATACCGGTCTGCCCCTGACACTGGGGAACTTCCTCGACTACTATCATCTTGACCCGCGTGCAATTTACAGCAAAAAGGTCTGCTTCAGCAGGCTGTGCGTCCGCGCAGGGGCGGCATCCGATTTTGCAGAGCCTTTGGAAGAGACCATGACCAAAGCCCTTGCACGCTTTGCAGTCGTGGATTCCCGCAGGTGGATTTGTTTTTTGCTGGGGCTTCTGCCAAAATTGGATAACACCGACTTTGCAGCTCTATCGCCAGTAGAGAAGCGGATGCTGCAAATGTTCTATGTGACCCTCTGGGGCAAAACTGCAGAAAGCTGGGACGATGAGGAGGTCCTTGCAGACCTTTATTCCCTTTCGGACAGTCCCGTTTTGCTGGGGGAACTTCAGGCACTTTTGCAGTATCAATATGACCGCATTGATTTTATCGACGAACCTGTGGATGTGGGCTTTGATTGTCCGCTGGACCTGCACTGCACCTATACCCGCGACCAGCTGCTGGTAGCACTGGACTTTTTGAAGCCCGCCACTGTCCGCGAGGGCGTGAAGTGGCTGCCGGAAAAGCAGCTGGACGTATTCTTTGTGACCCTGAACAAGGCAGACAAGGATTATTCCCCCACCACCATGTACAAGGATTATTCCATCAACGAAAGCCTGTTCCACTGGCAGAGCCAGAGCACGACTGCAGAAAATTCGACCACCGGGCAGCGGTACATCCATCACCGGGAAAAAGGAAGCCGGGTGCTGCTGTTCGTGCGCGAGTTTAAGGCAGAGGCCCGTTTTGGCGGTGCAGGAGCGTATACCTATCTGGGCACGGTGAACTATGTGAAGCACGAGGGCTCCCGTCCCATGAACATCACATGGAAGCTAGACCGCCCGATTCCTGCAAAGTTCCTCAAAAAGACCAACAAGCTGGTGGTCGGTTAAAAGGAGAATATCATGAAGGTTGTTCGCGTTGTTGCAGCTGTGATCTGCGACGATATTCAGACGAAACATAAAATTTATGCCACTGCCCGCGGCTACGGCGAGTACAAGGGCGGATGGGAGTTCCCGGGCGGCAAAATCGAGCCGGGTGAAACCCCGCAGCAGGCACTGAAACGAGAGATCCGGGAAGAGCTGGATACCGAGATCGCGGTAGGCGATTTGATTGGCACCATTGAATACGATTATCCCGCCTTCCACCTTTCCATGGACTGTTTCTGGTGCGAGGTGGTTTCCGGCGAACTGGTGCTGAAAGAAGCCGAGGCTGCACGCTGGCTGACTAAAAAGGAGCTTGATTCTGTTCCGTGGCTTCCGGCGGACCAACTTCTTTTAGCGCAAATTCGTCCTGCATTATAATTTTTTATGATAAATCCCTCTCTTTAGCTTTCTCAAATTTCCATTTTTCACCCAGATATAATAATCATGATCCAAAGCCTCTGAGTCGAAAGACTCAGGGGCTTTTTTATGTCTGGAGGTGAGCATTTTGTTATTCCGCACCATCACTATCATTATTACCATCGTATTTTAAAGCGCAGCTGCGCAGAAAGGAGAAAGCATTATGAACTTTTGGTCCGAAATCGTCAAAGAGGTTGGCACCGTCCTGGTGGAAGTCCTCGTCCGCATCGCTGAAGAAATGGAAAACAACAATTGATCACAGTACACTGAAAAGGAGATTTTACTATGCCCGCAAATGTTGAAACGATGTTCTCTGTCCGTGAGACCCCTTGGCACGGCCTTGGTCGTATCATTATGGATGCCCCTGCAAGCCGTGAAGCCTTGGAACTGGCCGGTCTGGATTGGCAGGTGGAGAGCCGCAATATCTATTCCGGCACGGGTGCTATGATCCCCGGCTATCGGGCTAACGTCCGCAGCACCGATGATGCTGTTCTGGGTGTGGTGTCTGACCGCTACCGCATTGTGCAGAACGAAGAAGCATTTCAGTTCACCGATGACCTGCTGGGTGAGGGTGTTACTTACGAAACTGCCGGTTCTTTGCAGGGCGGCAAAAAGGTCTGGATGCTGGCAAGGCTTCCGCGGAAATATCTTATCGCTGGAGATCAGGTAGTCCCATATCTTGTGATCTTCAACAGTCATGACGGCAGTTCTGGTGTAAAAGTGGCCATGACTCCGATCCGTGTGGTCTGCCAGAACACACTGAACCTCGCGCTGAATACTGCAAAGCGCAGCTGGACTGCACGCCACACCGAAAACGTTCTGCTCCGCGTGCAGGATGCCCGTGAAACCCTGCAGCTGGCCAGCAACTATATGATGGAACTCGGCAACCGTGGCGAAGAGCTGGCTCGTATCGATTTATCCGATCACAAGGTGCAGGAGTTCATCAATGAGTTTTTCCCGATTTCTGAGGACCTGTCCGATTGCCAGCGGAAGAATAACCTGCGCTTGCAGGAAGATCTGAAGGCTCGCTATTATAACGCACCGGATCTGGAATGGGTCGGCAAAAACGGTTGGCGCTTTATCAACGCCGTCTCCGATTTTGCTACCCACGCAGATCCTCTCCGCAAGACCAAAAACTACAACGAGAACCTGTTCCTGCGCACCGCAGAGGGCAACCCGATGATCGACAAAGCCTACAAGATGGTGCTGGCCGCAGCATAAAGGAGCAAGCCATGAATGATGTAAATAACCGCATTTTCAGGGAATTCACGGAATTTTTTGACGACGTTGAGAAGAGTGCTTCTGAAATCAGCGTTACCATGGCTTATGAGATCACGATGAAAAGTACCATCAGCACCGCCATTATTGTTTTGGAATCCGAGGGCAGACTGGAGGAGCGCTACTGGAACCATCTCAGGGTGCAAAATAATATTCTGGATTTTCTTTATGACCTGTGGGTTGGTTCTTGCCATTCATTGGCCAGCGACTTTTCCACGATCATGAAAGACTTGGTGGAATACGACTTCATCATTACCGAATCAATTATGAGAGAAAGGATGCAAAGTGCATGAAAAGATTGATTTCTACTTTGAACCTGTCCAAAGAAGATTGGCTCCGTTACCGTAAGTGCGGTATTACCGGCACGGATGCCGGTGCCATCCTTGGACTGAATCCCTATCGCTCTGCATTTCAGGTGTACCACGATAAAATCAGCGAAACTATTGAGAACATCGATAATGAGGCTATGCGCCAGGGACGCGATCTGGAAGATTATGTCGCACAACGCTTCACCGAAGCAACCGGTCTGAAGGTGCGCCGTGCAAACGCTATCTATCAGAGCGAGGAACATCCACTGCTTCTGGCAGATTTTGACCGCCTAATCGTTGGACAGAAGGCCGGGCTGGAGTGCAAGACAGTCTCGCCGTTTTCTGCGGACAAATGGGCTGATGGAAAAATCCCTGCACATTACATGGCTCAGGTCAATCACTATCTGGCTGTCAGCGGTTTTGACTGCTGGTACATTGCTGCTCTGATTTTCGGGAAGGAACTGGTGATTCACAAGATCACAACCGACAAAGAAGTTCTGAACAACCTCATTGCCAAGGAAGAGCACTTCTGGAAATACAACGTGATGCCCGAAATTCCGCCTGTACCTACCGGAAGCGAGGGGGATACACAGCAGATCAATCAGCTGTACTCTGCAGATGATAGAAACAAAACTGCCGATCTTAATCCCATCCGCGACCTGTTGGATAAGCGGCAGGAGCTTTCTGATCAGATCGAACAGCTGGAGCAGGAAAAAGCCTCTATTGAACAGCAGGTGAAGTTGGAGATGCAGGATGCCGCTTATGGCACAGCACCGGGCTATAAGGTATCGTGGGTATCCTCCGAAAGTAAACGGGTAGACTCCCAGCGTTTGAAGAAAGAACAGCCCGATATTTTCAATCGGTACAGCAAGAATGTAAGCAGCCGCAGGTTTACCATTATCCATGCAGCATGATTTTTGTACGTCTATAGGCACACAAAATTCGCGCTTCAGCTATTTTTATTTAATAGAAAAGCACAATACTGTTTACACAACAATAATTGTATGCTAAGATAAGAATATGAGGTGATGCACGATGGTTCTGCGCAAAAGTTATTTGGATAAGATCATTCCTTTTATCGATCAGGATCTGATCAAAGTTCTGGTTGGAATCCGGCGCTGTGGAAAAACAGTCCTTCTCGGTCAGATCAAGGACGTGCTCCTCCGGCGCAACATTCCCGCACAGAACATTATTCAGGCCAATTTTGAGTCCATGCGCTTCCGCAACACCCGTACTGCAGAAACGCTTTACGACTACATCGCAGAAAAAGCGGAAGGGTGCACCGGCAAAATCTATATTCTTCTGGATGAGATTCAGGAGGTGGAGCGCTGGCAGATTGCAATCAATTCTCTTCGTGTCGATTTCGATTGTGATATTTACCTGACCGGCTCCAATTCCAAGCTGCTTTCCGGCGAACTGGCAACCTATCTTTCCGGACGATACATCCAGATTCAGGTTTTCCCCTTTTCGCTGGCCGAAGCAAAACAGCAATGCATTGAAAACGGAACCTATACTTCGGATGAAAAGCTCTTCGCAGACTATTTGAAGTACGGCGGTTTTCCGCAGCGTTTCTTCCTCCCTGACGATCATTCAATCACCACCTATCTGGACGATCTTTACGAGGCTATCATTGTCCGTGACATCATGCTGCGCCACAATATTCGCGAACAGACCGCATTACGTAATGTCCTTGCATTCCTGCTGGACAATATCGGCAATCCGTTTTCTGCCCGTAATATCAGTGGACGCATGGTTTCGGAAGGAATCAAGACAACCACTGCTACCGTACTGAACTACGTTGATTATTTCAAGGAAGCCTTTATCCTTCTGAATGCAAGCCGCTATGATATCAAAGGAAAAGCGCTCCTGTCCAGCACAGAAAAGTACTATGCAGTCGATCTTGGCCTGCGGAACGTTATCAAGAAAAGCGAAAAGCTTGACAGCAACAAACTGTATGAGAACATCGTATATCTGGAAATGCGGAGCCGTGGCTATGAAGTTCAGGTCGGCAAGCTGGACGACACCGAAATTGATTTTATCTGCTACCGTGGAGATGAAAAGCTCTATATTCAGGTTGCTTACCTGATCACTCCCGCCGATGAAGAACGGGAGTTCGGTAATCTTGAGCGGCTGCACGACAACTATCCTAAGTATGTTATCAGTGGTGATTTGGCGAATTTAAGCCGAAACGGAATCATTCATCGAAACATCATTGATTTTCTGCTCAATCCGTAATTTTCACATCATGGGGCACAACAGTTGACGCTGTTGTGCCCTTTTTTCTTTATCAGAATTGGAGGCATTCTTATGGAAAATCCATTCGTAAAATTATTTGCTATCGACTTCAAAGATCATCTGGAAGTCAAAAAGTCCGGCAACACGGAACTGAAATATGTAAGTTGGGCGTACGCTTGGGCAGAGGTGAAAAAGCTGTATCCTTCTGCCAGCTACGAAGTCAAGAAATTTAACGGCCTGCCCTATGTTTATGACCCCATAACAGGCTTTATGGTGTACACCTCGGTCACGATTGAGGGCGTTTCGCATGAAATGTGGCTGCCTGTACTGGATGGCGCAAACAAAGCCATGAAAGCTGTGTCTTATACCTATACTACCCCAAAATGGGACTACAATCCGCAGACTCGCCGCCGTGAAAAGATCGGCATGGAAGAACGTACCGTAGAAGCAGCATCCATGTTCGATGTCAATAAGGCTATCATGCGGTGCTTGGTGAAGAACCTTGCTATGTTTGGCCTTGGCCTGTACGTTTATGCCAGAGAGGATTTGCCGGAAGATGCTGCACCGCAGCCGGAGGCAGAACCGCAAAAGCAGCCGAAACCGAAATCCACCAGCCAAAAGCCGGAACAGCCGCCTGTGCCCTGCATCTGCGCTCGCTGCAACCAGCCCATCAAGAAGGTCAAGCTGAAGGACGGTTCTATCATGCAGGCGGCAGAGTTTGCCGCTACCCATGAGGGAATGTGCGCCGACTGCTACAAAGCCACCAGATTGAACGTAGCATAATAAAACTGCTCTATTTCGATGTCACTTGATTCTTGTATGATTCTATATTTCATGGTACACTTACAGTAGTAAGTTCTGAAAGCTCACATCTGTGAGCGGAAAGGAGCATTGCATGGCAGATTTGCAGTTTCCTGTTGGGATCTCAAATTTCTCAGAGATTCGTACAAAAGGATATTATTATATTGATAAGACCAATCTGGTTGCAGAGATTCTGGATGGCGGCATTCCTAAAGTCAACTTGATCACTCGTCCTCGCCGTTTCGGAAAATCACTTGGTATGAGCACTCTCGCAAATTTTCTGGACATCACCAAAGACAGCAAGCAGATGTTTGAGGGGTTGTCGATTTCCCAAAACACAGAGCTTTGCAAAAAATGGATGAACCAGTGTCCCGTGGTATTTTTCTCTTTCAAGGACACGGACGGTCTGACCTTTGAAAGTGCCTATGGAATGCTGTGCATGAAACTGGCATTTGCATTTCAGGATTATCAGTTTCTTTTGGATGACGCTGCTATTTCTGACGATGACAAAGGCATCTTTAAGCGGATTCTGGGACGCACTGCATCCATGGATGAAACCAAAAGCTGTTTTTTGCTTTTGACCCGGATGCTGGAAATCCATTTCAAAAAGTCGGCGGTCGTCATTCTGGATGAGTATGATGTTCCCATTGCCAAAGCCAGCAGCAACGGATATTATTCGCAGATGCTGGACGTGATGCGTGCTATGATGAGTACCACGCTCAAAGACAATACTTCGCTTGACTTTGCTGTTATTACCGGCTGCCTGAAAATTGCAAAAGAAAGCATCTTTACCGGGACGAACAATTTTGTTTCGGATACGATTCTTTCTCCCCGGTTGAGCGAATCCTTTGGTTTCACACAGGCAGATGTAGATCAAATGCTGAAAGATGCTGGTCTTGAATCGCAGTCTGCTGAAATCAAGGCATGGTACGACGGTTATCATTTTGGCGATGCAGACATTTATTGTCCGTGGGATGTGATCAGTTATCTGCGGGATTTCCAGTATGGTGTAGCACAGAAGCCGAAAAGCTATTGGAAAAACACCAGTGATAACGCCATCATCCGTTCTTTCATCGACTATGCAGGTGACAATATCACCACGAAGCTCGAAACGCTGATGGCTGGCGGCTCCATTGTCCAGCACATTGAAGAAAACCTGACCTACGATTATCTGCACTCCTCTGAGGAAAATCTTTGGAGTGTGCTGTATCTGACAGGCTATCTGACCAAGGTGCGGGATAAGGATCTGACGGATTCGCTGCCGGATGGCTGCTCTGCGCTGATGATTCCCAATGCAGAGATTCGGGAAATTTTTGAAACCACTGTAAGCAAATGGTTTGACGACAGCGCTAAGGCATGGAACCGCAGCCCGTTGTTTGATGCAGTCTGGAGCGGAAACAGCGAAGCTCTGACAAAAGAAATGACCAAGCTGCTGCGCATGACCATCAGCTACCATGACTATCGGGAAGATTTTTACCACGCTTTCCTTGCAGGCATCTTTACTGGTGCTGGCTATGTGGTGGAATCCAACAAAGAGCACGGCGAGGGTCGCAGCGATGTTATTGTAAAGGATATCCGCAATGGCCGTGTGGCAATTTTTGAAGCCAAGTATGCCAAAACTCTGGATGCTCTGCCGGATGCCTGCGATACTGCCATTCAGCAAATCAATGACCGGATGTATGCAGCGGACTTCCGGGATGACTATGATGACATCCTCTGTTATGGCATCGCATTCTTCAAAAAACGTTGCATGGTAAGAAAAAAATAATTATCTACTGGGGAGTATCTTCGGATGCTCCCTTTCACTTTTTACAGGACAATCCATTTGGATTGTCCTGTTTTTATTTGGAGGTACACAATGGAAGAACAAAAAATCAAAGTCCTTACGCTCCTGCCAATGGAGCTGCCAAAGGAGACCGAACTGGACAACACCCTTGAAGCCATGCAGAACTTTGTAGGCGGGCTGATCGAATGCATCACATTGAGTGATACCGGTTCAGAGGTCACACTGGTCTGCAATGATGAAGGCAAGCTGCTTGGCCTGCCGCTCAATCGTCCGCTGTGGGATGGAGCCGATGTTCTTGCTGGGCCGGGATTTCTGGCCGGATGTGACAACGAAGGGAATCTGACTTCTCTGCCGCAGAGTGCAATGGATTTCTACAAAGAGAAATTCAGAGCTTTTATCATTGAAATTTAAGGAGGAACGCCTTATGACCTTTAATGCAATGACCGAACACTACGAGGAGATTACAGTTTGCGGAAAGCCTGCGCTGTTCACCAGCATCCGCATCAAGAGAGATACCATTCCGGATGGTCTGTACGCCTACGATGTTCGGCACGACGATGAGTGCCGGGGCATCCCGTGTGAGATTGCACCCTTTGTGATGGTCAATCACTGGGGCACCATTATCCTTGCGGAACCGCTGGACCTGCCGGACGATGGGCGGCGATATATTGACGAGGATACCGACTGGAACTACGCTCCTTTGGATGGCGAGGACACCGCCAATCACAAACCGTGCACTACCATTTCTGATTTTATGACTGCCTATGCCCACTAAAACTGTATTAAAAATACCGTATATTCTGTTTTGTATTAAAATCAGCCGTTTTCAGGCCATTTCAAGGTGCAAAACACAGTCTTAAAAATGTCGCTCGTTATCTTTGAGCCAGAAAGGAGACGCATGAACATCTATGGCTACTGCCGAATCTCTACGGCAAAGCAGAGCATTGAACGTCAGATCCGCAATATCAAGGCCGAGTACCCGACTGCCCATATCGTGCAGGAAGCCTACACCGGTACATCTATCTTTCGCCCGGAGTGGCTGAAGCTTTACCGGGTTCTGAAAGCAGGAGATACGGTGGTGTTCGATTCAGTGTCCCGGATGTCCAGAAATGCAGAAGAAGGTTTTACTCTGTACGAAGACCTTTACCACAAGGGCATCCGGCTGGTGTTCTTGAAAGAGCACCACATCGACACCGAGACCTACAAAAAAGCCCTGTCCGGCAGCATTGCCATGACAGGGACAAATGTGGACTTCATCTTGAAGGGCATCAACGAGTATCTGATGGCCTTGGCAAAGGAGCAGATCAAACTGGCCTTTGAGCAGTCCGAAAAAGAAGTTGCCGATCTGCACCAGCGCACCCGTGAAGGGCTTTTGACGGCCCGACTGAACGGCAAGCAGGTTGGTCGTAAGAAAGGCACTGGCTTTGAAACGAAAAAATCCAGAGAAGCCAAGCAGATCATCCGCACCCACTGCAAGACCTTTGGCGGCACGCTTGACGATGCCGAGTGCATGAAGCTCACAGGTCTTGCCCGGAATACCTATTATAAATATAAGCGTCAGATTCGTGCTGAACTGATAGCTGAACAGGATTTGCCGAAAGGAGCAAGTATCTTTTATGAACCGCCAAAATCATTCTGAGCCGGAGAACCGGCTCACCCCAGAGGAAAAACAGGAGTTTTTGGAACTTCTGGCCCAGCTTTCCCCGGAGCAGCGTGAAGCACTGAAAGAAGTGCTCAAATCCTTTACTTAACAAAAATGTGCAGGGCGGCATTGCTGTTACCCTGCACATTTTTATTTTTTATTATGCACGCTCTACTCTAATGCTGCCAGTACGCGCATCTTTAATCACACGAAAGCGATTTTTGCACCCTGTGCACATTTTGGTTTGGTTCGTTCCACCGGTCGCGGGCAGACGCATCAGCACACGGCCACAATCCGGACATTCTACAGAAATCATTGCCATGAGAAATTACCTCCTGAAATTATTCTATTGTCGCCAAGTGGTTCGGCTTGGAAGCCGCCACAAGAATCTTTTTAATGCCCTTTGCATCCCGCAATTTTTTCTGGTACTCCACTTCGCTGGGAAATTCATTGTTCAGCCATCGGATGTAAAAAGCATACGACCCCTTCTGTGCAAACATATCATCATACATTTTATTCAACACACACTGGTCGCCTGTTACTTCACCCAATGAATACTTTTTTACAATCTCGAAAAAGCGATTGCGGTGTTCTATTGCTTCTTCGTAGGAGTGACATTCCAGTACATCCGGGATGGTTCCGAATATCGCTTTCAATTCGAGGTTTGCAAGCAGCGGCATGGTAAATTTGATTTTTCGCTCATACGCTGTTACGATATTGCTCTCTTCATTGATTACATCATACTGAATGGCAAATCTCACAGCTGTATCAAACTGCTCTTTGGCTGGAGCGTTTTTCTTCAGATACGCAAGCATCTTGTTGGCATAGATTTGATACTGCACATGCTGATTGGCTTCTTCCATCTCATCCGTCCAGTCAAAATCCTGTGGGTGCTCTTTGATCCATGCACATACAAAATCAATTCTTTCCTGAGACTTCTCTTTTTCCACCTTTGTATACAGGGAATAATATGCCCTGCAATAGGGCGCATCTTTCTTTCGAGTATCTAGTGCTTTACAAAGATAGCACTCAACCTTCGCCAGTGTAGAAACCTTTGTATCAGGATGCTGCAACCGCTCCTCCAGTGTTTTGGTATTCCAGGTATCTGCAAAGAAGATTTTCTCTTCTTCCGCCTTTTTTCGTTCCTCCTCACGCTTTTCCGGATGCTCGATAATATCATCTACGGCACTCTTTGTTCCAATCAGCGATAAAATTCCCAGGATTTTATCCGTTTCTCTAGTGGAAAAACGTCTATCATTTTCAATGCAATGTGTTTCAATGTCAGGTTTTTTACTATAATCCTCCGAAAAGCCGCAAATATAGAACTTTTTTTCAAAATTTTCAACAGCTCTACAAATTCCGGTTTTGTCTCCACCCTCGGCAGATTATCTTCCGTTACGGTACCCAAAGATGTTAAGAGTGCTCTTATTTTCTTTGCCACCTCCCATTCTGCAAGTTTACACAGTAATTGCGGGCTGTGCATTTCGAATGTATAAGCTCCTACTCTGCATTCTTTCTCACTCACCTCAACTTCCGAATAATCAGCTGCTACTGCTTCCTCTTCTGAGATAACACCAAACAACTTTTCTGGTGTAAATGCAAGATATTTTCTCCTGTATTCTTTGTCCGGGACATAGAAAGCCGAAATAGGTCCATAGATATTTTGATCGATCAACGTTGTACAGGTTCTATATTTTTCTTCAAAGGATTCCATGCCTTTTTTCTGCAAATGCTCCGGATTTTTATATGTATCGTCAAAGCACAGCAGATCTTCATCGTTAAGAATTGCATTAAATCTTTGCATTTCTTCACTTGAATGAACTGCCGTATACCCTACCACACCAACTGCTGCGCTATAGCGCTTTCTCATCATCCGAATATCTTTTATAAGATCTCCGCTCAGCATGGAATACTTTTTCCGTAATTCCTCTGCAAACTCCATATCTCTTTTCAGTTTATCGCAATCTCCGCCTTCCATTGTCAAATTCAGCTTCTGTTTCAGCAGCGAAACATAGTTTTCTTCCATATAACTCCGGAACGAATCATACATACCAAGGTATTTCGTAATACCTTCCAAGTCACCAGCATCATTGCCAAAATTTAGATAGGCAAGTGCATAGACTCTCAAATCATAGGGATACCGCATGGTATTCGCTTTTAAAAACTCAACCACTGCATCCTTGTCAATATTGTTCGTTTGGAAATTCTTTTCCAGTTCCTTGCACTCGTTTTCGTCCATCCGTTCACTGGACATAATTTCCGTTTCAATTCCGAGCATCTGTGTATACTCAATATCAACGGAGTCCCCCAATTCCTGAAAGAGCACATTGATTGCCAGTTTGTATGGGTCACTCTCAAAGACTCGTCTCAGCTTTTCAGCAAATGTTCTCTGTTCCCTGCTGGTACGGGCGTAGTCCATAAATGCGTTAGCAAACCGGTTCACTGCGGAGGTTGCCATCCGGTTTGCCGTGTACAGTGCATCTCTTTCCATAGGGGAATATCCCGACATCGCAATTTCCGCGTCTCTTCGGCTTGAGCGAAGCATCGAGATATAGTCGATATACTCATGACGGTTTTCTTCTTTTTGCGGATAGCACTGCTCATAGATTTCGATCATGTGCTCGAATATCTGCAAAAATTCCTCTCTAGAGTTCTGCATCAGCAGCTGGCATCTCAACCGGAAATTCTGGATTACATCCGGTTCTACTTTCCACCCGCGCAGGCTGCTTGTTGCATCCCTCAAGATACTTTCCTGTGCATCTTTGAATGCCTGCGCGAATGTCATCAACGTCTCATAAAAATGATCTCCGCAGGCTTCCTTCTGCTTCAAAGCATCTGCCTGTTTATACAGGTAAAAACTGCGTGCCTTCTGAATGATTGGCCGTAGTTCCTGTACTACCCGATTGTAATCATCAAATTCCTTATCGAACACCAGCACTTTCTTCAGATACCGAAAGTTTTGGCTCCCGTCATCGGGCTGCTCTTCAGCAAAATGCATTCCATTCTTAGGCGAGGTGTTTGACTTTGCAGGGTCAAAAAGCTGTTTTCTAAATTCCTCTGCAAAATCAGTTTTCATTTTTTCTGTATAATACGGTGTCGGCTGCACGCCAGTCAACATGTTAAGCAGCGGCCTGTAAGTTTCGGGCTGTTTTTCAATCCACTCACGAAATTCCTTTTCGGACAAACTATACTCATCCAAAAGACCCACGCTAGAGATCAGAGCATTTTCCATCGGACTAAGATCGTCGTTCACGACTTCTTCGGGGCCGGCATGATAAATTTCATCCAGACAGGAGTAGTCCAACGCACTGATTTCCTCTTGCAGCAGATTCAGTTCCTCTTCTGAATCTCGGCAGGATACTGCATTGGAACCTTCCGGAAGTAGTGAATCATAGAGCAATTCAACAACATCTCTTAGATTTGAATATAATTCCGACTTAACCATGTTATACCTCCTTGTCGGACGTTTGCTCTTCGTCCGGTTATCTTTATATAGAGTAGGCATAAGCAACATAGTTGTTTGCCATTCTACCAATCGTACCCCGGCTTTCACGAATCGCAGCCACACCAATGCTGTCCGCCGACAACTGTATAAACTGTTTCATGTGCCGCAGTCTATGCAGCATCTTTGATTGCTATTCCTTCAAAGCCTGTATGTCCTTTACAATAGTAACAGAAAGACCGGTGATATTGAGTGTTTTTTCGTAGAGCATAACGATTTATACTATCGCTAGTATACGACTTATATAATTACCAGTCAAGACTTCAAAAGATAAAATCGTAAGTACACACTACGATTTATCCAAGGAGGCCGAACCATGGAACGAGAGAAGCCCACATTTGATATCCTTGGCCGTATTGAGCGGGAACGCCTTTCCCGTGGCTGGTCTGAGTATGCCCTCGCAGAAAATTCTGGCTTGACACAATCTACCATTTCTACATGGCGCAGACGGAATCTTCAACCCAATGTAGCTTCTCTTGAGAAAATCTGCTCCGGCCTTGGTATCTCGCTTTCTCAGTTCTTTCAGGAGGAAGACTCTGTTTACTTAACCCCCGATCAAAAGGAAATTCTTGATCTATGGGCTAAACTCTCTCCTGCTCAAAGAACAGCGGTCTCTCAAATGCTGCGTTCCTTCCTATATATAAAGGAAGAGGAATAAAATTTTTTCCGCTCGTGAGCCGCTTGTGTCAAAAGCGAATTTCCGCGAGCACCCTCTCACGGCACACCCATTTTCAGAATGGGTGTGCTATAGGGGCGCTTGCAAAAATTCACTTTCGACACTCGCGTCTCACTCACGGGCTGTATTTTTGTAGCTTCTTATATAAGATAACATCCAACTATTCCGCAACAAAACACGAGGCTGTTGCACTTGGAAATGAAATAAGCAATATTCTGAGAAAGCCCCAGAAAGAGCAGTTCTGCCAGAACCTTAATGTTTCCACCAGTCAGGAAGCGTTTGAAGCTGCGGTTGTGCTTGAGCTGACCGAAAGCTCCCTCTGCCTGAATGGAACGATTGCAGCGAAGCAGCTTTCCTTCTTCGGTGGTAATATTCTGGTAAGACTTCTGACGCATCTTCTGAAATTCCCAGCAGACGGAGATCTCTTTTCTCCTGTTCTCATCTTTTGCCTTGCAGCAGACAGAACGGTAAGGACAGTCCGAGCAGTCTTCGCAGCGGTAAAGCAAAAGACCAGAGTTGTAAAGCCTTTTGGCTAAATAACTCTGGTCTTTTTTGTTGGGGCGTGTGCAACAGCCCCGTTTTATCATTTTGAATAATAAGTTTTAGATACAAGATTCCCGGATTTTTGCCAGATCACTGTTCAGCAGCGTTTCATGTTCCAGAAGCTCTTTCTGGACTGCAAGCAGAAAATACTTATTATTATGAAGAATCTTATATGCTCTGCGGTAAAGTTCTTCCAGTTTTGCTGATTTGATGGCTTCATTATAAGAAAGTCTCTGCTCGGACATTCTGTTGTCCCCTGATTCAATTCCTACGAAGCCACCACCTGCAAAGTGACACAACCAAATATCCATGAGCTTATCTGCTTGCTCTATATCGGCCGATGCCTGAATATCCATAACACCATAGATCAGAGACACACCCGCTCTGCCTGCCAATGTTTTGGTTACTTCATCCAGAAATTCCTCCTCATTTTGTGCATAAGTAGCACAGCCATTTACCATACCACCAATTACACCTTGGCTTCCGCGAACCGTGACAATTCCAATGCTTCTGGGGTGAAGAACTTCTCCGACTACTGCATGGGCAGCTTCATGTACTGCAATCTTCTGCAACTCTGTGGAGTCAGTTTCCTTATCCGTCTTTTGGAGTTTATATACCACCTGAAGAAGAGCTTCTGTGATATCTTCCTTCTGGATGTGCTCATGACCTTGATAGACACTATTCAGCGCAGCAAGGTTCATTACCGTTTCCAGCGTAGCACAGCTTACCTTGGGCATAGCCTTGACGATATCTGAAATCAGTACATCCTCTGCCAAATCTTTATCCCTGAGATAGTAGCTGACAATGTTCTCTGCATTCTCTCCAATCGGAGGTTGCAGATAGATCACATAATCAAATCTACCCGGTCTCAACAAGGATGGTGGCATATACCTTGTATCGTTAGTAGTAGCAATCACAAAAAGATCTGTATCCTTTGCATCATCAATACAGGCTTGCAGACAAGCCCATTCCGGCGCATAGGGAGAATTCGATTCTACATAGAGGTTCAAATCTTCTAGGAGCAGTATACTAGGTGCTTCCTCCTTTGCCATAGCAAATACAGTCCTTAATTCATCCAGAAAACTGTTTTCCTGACTGGTTTTACGAAAAACAAAGGGCTTCCGTTCGGACTCTTCCATCAGGATAGATGCCAGCAGACTTTTTCCAAGACCAGGATCAGATTCCATCAGCAGCCCTCTTGGAATAGAAATGCCCTTTCTTTTATAAACCTCCGGTCTTTTTAGAATATCCAGAATCTGACGCAGAATCTCTTTCGTAGATTCGTAGCCGATAACTTTTTCATCAAACTTATCCATTGTATTCTCCCTTCTTATTTGCGCTTTGATTTTTTGTTCTGATTCATTTGACCTTTTGCTGTCAGAGAAATGCTTCCGTATCGAACGATATCATCGCCATACAATGCAGCTTCTCTTGACTGTCTCATTTGGATATTATTTTGAAGCAGTTCGTCAAACTCAAATTTCCATTGATTTGTTACCATCTCAAGCATTTTCCGTTCAGTTTTCCATTGAATATGAAACATATTCTGTGTTTGAAACGATACTGCACAAACTGCAAAATGAATATGTACATTAAATCTATCCGCATGAATTCCATAGGCTGTAATATAACCGTTCTTCGCATAGATACTTGCTATTCTTTCTGCTAGAGATACTACATCCTGTGGCAAAATACAATCTGTTGCTGCGAAGGAAACAATGCGGTGTTTTGCAAACTGCGGAATACCTTTATGTCTTCTCCTGACTTCAAAAAGCATCAGGTTATAAACGGCACTTGGATCACACAAATATTCATTGGGAATCATCGCTGGCTGACAACCTGCCAAGGTATTTGTTATAGTATTCGCTCTTTGACTATCTTCTGCTGTTTTATCTAATCTAAGAATATAATGCAGTAACCGTTTTAAATCTTCCAAAGTTTCATACTTCTCATTTTTGAGTTCGATATAACACATATCTATGAACCTCCTCTTTTATCCCTTCCAGATCTTTTTCACTCGCATAATATCCAATATTAGATATAATTTCATCAACAAGGTCTGCATCTATTTTGGTAAAATAGATTGCGCTCTTAAATACTTCTGTGGCATTTTTACCAGTTTCATTCATTCTCTGTTGTAAATGAACTTTATCTTCATCTGTCAATCGTATACTAAAGATATTTCCCATTATAAGCACCTTCTTTCTATTCATATATTTCATAAAGATAAATTAATATCATTGAAAATATAGATGAGAATTTATAGAATAAAATATTATTTATGACGGCATCCGCCTCCCCCTCCTAGCAAGAATAGCCAAATGTATATACACTACACATTCAGCTGCTCTTGTGCGACTGTTTGTACTACAACTATTCCATTCAGCCGCTTTATCCTAATGTTAGTGTCATTAATAAAGATTAACTTTCACCTTCCTTCTGCTCTATACATTATTTAGCATTAACATTGGATTACCCGTATGTACATCACTCCATCAAGCACTACTTTCAGGCAATAGAAAACCCACATGGAACATCATCCATGTGGGCTTTTTCATGTTACCACCCAACTGATTTCAGGTGGGATTCTTGTATAATATATTCCTGTACCGCTCTCTTAGGAATCCTCCAAGATCGGCCGATCCTCATGGCCTTTATCTTTCCAGACTTCAAAAGCTTATAGGTAGTGTTCATACCGCATCCCAGCATATCAGCGACTTCTTCTGGAGTGATCAGAGTGTCATAGCAATCAAACATAACGGCAAATCCTCCTTTGGTGGGTTACTATAATGTTGCCGAAGGTCAAATCACACCAGATACAAAGAAAGGGCGACCACTTGCGTGATCGCCCTGAATTTATGTCAAAATGCCATTATGTGTCCCCTTGTTCCTACACTTTCAAAAAAATTTTGCTTGGAACATTCCCATTTTCCTGGTATTAGGGAACATTTAACGCTGAATTTTTTTCAGAAGTGTAGGATTGCGTCCCAAACTTTCTCTTTTTAGTACATATCTTTTGAACTAATCCTCAACGATTTCTTTTTAAAAATTGAATAATTGCATAGTTCAAATAGTAGTTTTCCTCCTCCCTGAACTTGTTATCTTTCGGCATAATTTCATCGATTTCTTTTATCGTTACCGGAATCGACATTCTATCCTTTTCTTGCATCGCACTCAGTATATAGTTTGATATTACTTTCTTTGTAATTGAGCTTTTCTTAGCTTCCTCCAAAAGACTATCGTCTATCACCATTGTATCCATTTTGAGGTCTTTTTTATTAATGTATTCAGCCAATTTCATGTACATTATTTGCATTGCCTTTTCGTCATCTTCTTTTGATGTCATTTGTTGCTTTCTAATATTTTCATTCAGTACAACACAAAAACAAGACATAAATAATGGAAAGATCCAATTCGACCAACTATCCATTTCTTCTTCATATACTTTTTTCCATTGCTCAAAAAAAGATATCTTTTTTTCTTCTTCGAGACCGACCATTCTACCTTCCAGTTCATTTCTAACATCATATTCCCAAGTATCCATCGAAAAAGAATCGGGATCTCTTAATAATGTTGACGAATTCTGTAATCCCTGAAAAGTTAGATTTAAAACTTCCGTCCTATTGTATATATTTCCCAATTCAAAACAACGGCTAAAGAGCCTTATAGATGCTGGATCTGCAAACATTACAATGGTTTGTTCATCTGAAAATTCCTGAAAATTCTTCAGCAGATTTGCTAGCATAGTGCAATTCATGGTTCGTTCAAGTTCCATTTGAATGTACAGATTATCCGCGGCCGTCAGATGTTCGAGTTTGACTGTTGTCATGTATTTTTCTTTTTCTTTATATCGCTGCTCATAGAGACTAGTTAACTCCTCGTGCAAAATCCGCAGATTTTGTATTTGCCGTATGCTCAACACGGTATGGTTTTCCCTGGCTTTCTGAATATCCTCCAAGATACCCAATTTTTTAGCAGAGCGTTTCAGAATTACCATTAAATCCAGATCGCTACTTTTTAAAATAGTTTTCTGATTTTGGGAAGAGATAGAACTGTCGTTTTTTTCTTTGTTTTCTTCCTGAAAGAAACTTCGATAGCCGGGCAAGAAGGCAGTAAGTTTTGCATCCACATTATTTGTGGTTGTTTTCAATGATTGATTTCGACTACTTAGTTTTTCTCCCAAAATTTCGGTTTTCAGCTTCTCTTTTTCAAATGTAAGCGGTTGAGTATTATCAAACCGGTAGATTTTTCGGTTGATAAGGTCGTCCATGCCTGTAGCAAAGTTACTCAAAATGTCAACCTTTTCTGTGCCGAAAGCCTTTGGATCAAAAAATGCATACTCGCTTGCGGCATACGTAGTCAAGAGGTTTTCCTCGCCGATAATTTTACGAATTATGCAGTACAGTTCAGCCACTGCAGCATCGCAAAGAATCTTCTCTCCCTCTTCTTTGAAACTTTTCTTTCTTTCTTCTTGTTTGGCCTGCTGGTCGCTATTCAGTTTGGCCTGCTGGTCGCTATTCAGTTTAGCCTGCTGGTCGCTATTCAGTTTAGCCTCCGAGCCACTCTCTGATTTGACTTGTTGGTTGCTTTCCTGCTTGAACTCTGGGTTTATTAAAAATGGGTGATTTTTCCATCGATCCAAAAAAAGTGGTTTTGCCATTCTATAAGCCTGATCCAGGGAACACGCAACAAGATTATCTTGGAGATCTTGTTCCTCTTTAGGAATCTCCATCCGGAAGGTATATTTGATTATCTTTGCCGACTCTGCTAAGCGCTCCGCAAATTCTGCTGCGCTCATATTTGTTGTCTCCAACATAAAACTTTTTATCGTCCTTTCTTACTACTTTTTGTTTGTTGAATTTTAATCTCTCAAATTCACTATCGTAAGCGTATTCTTTTCTTCATTATATTTCATATTTTTATCAATTACAATACTATTTAAGCAGCTAGATTCAAAAAATATTCCTGATTCATATTGTAATAAGGTTGTTGTACAATATGGTCACCGGAAGCGATCCGGGGACTGAGCCAAGCAAAACAAGGCTCACTCGATGCACACATAACCGGCAGGAGGTATAACGATGATCTACAATATAGCATAGCCCTTGAGGCACCGGCACCTTGCTACGAAGGAAACGTAGCAGTTGATCCTTGAAAACTAAATATAGAAAAAGGGAGATGTATGGCATGAGTATCTATCAAGCGCCGCAAGTTCCGCAGCCAGCTGTCACATTTGGAGATGAACGGCTCGTTGATCCATGGGCAGTAACCATGCTCCAGAATACCTGTAGTAATCTTCAGGTGCAAAACATGGCGTTGCAGCAAGAGAACGCCGCTTTGAAAAATAAAAGCCAATCTCTACAGCAGCAGAGGGAGAATCCGCTTTGTAAAGCAGCTAATCGCGCCTATCTGCGAGAATTCACCGCATATAAAACAGAGAGTCTCGTAGAATTTCCCGACGGAAGGTACTACCTTGTTAAGGAAAACCCTCTTGGTGAACTCTACAAGGTTGTCAAGCCCGTGTCAGACTGTACAGAATTCTCTGCTCGATATGCGATCGATCCACGGGACGGCTCTACGAGTATTGAAGTCCGGTACAGACTTCCTAACGGAACTCTTTCAGGCTTCCGTGTTGCCGATGACAAATTTCAGCAGAACGCTTTGATTCAAGGATTTTACAAAAGTGGCGGCACACTCCGCTTTGGAAAAGATGGTCCCCGGTTGTTTTATATGCTCGTTGCGCAGCTTTTGAGTAAGCACGAGATCTATTTTCAACCTATACCTGGGTGGAATATCAACGCCTCAAGATGGTTTTTCAAAGAGTCGGCAGGATGTGAGGCGCCACTGGATAGTCCGATTCTTCGTCCTGATGCTCTGATGTCCGAAGACCAGATGATGATGGCCGCGGTCATCGGATTATCCTTCTTGAAGACACGTCTTCCTGAAGACATGCAGCCGACTAAGCCGTTTGCTGTGATCTCTGAGAGTTTTTCGATCACAACAGAGATCACTCTCAATTGCAAGCTCGCCGAGCTTAAAAAGCAGCTGAACCATCATCGAGACGACTTACTCATCCATGTCCGTGGTGGATTTGCGTCCAACCGGTATCAGAAAGCTACGAATTATGATTACCTCTCCGATGAAGCCGAGAAGGGAAGCGCGAGTCGTTCGATCTACATTGTTCAGGCAAAAGAATTGACGCCGGAGATTCGTGAGCATTGTATTCCGATCCAGTTAAATCCGGCAGAGGCTTGCTCCGCTACTACCGGTGTAGATTCTGTAACATGGGGTGATTTGATTTCCTTGGTAGAGGGCAATCCAAACGAATTTGATTCCCGCGTGTATCGCGCATATAAGGAGGAACGTGACAGAATGGAAGGATCAAGTTTTTGTCAGGAAATTGCCGTTTTACGTGCTGTAAGCGAAATTATTTGCTGGACGTTTTCTCAAAAAGCGTTTTTATCCGAAGAGAAGGTTCGAGATGCTTATAAAACCGCCTTCGATCACTATCCTTCCCGGTGGGATTCTATGCTAAACACAACCGCATCGGATTGCTTCCGCAATGCCCTTTATGCAGCCGCACGCGAACAGACCATCCGATTCCGGGACATTGGTGATTTAGACGAGACTTATTGCAAAGAAAAGGAGGTACTATATGATGAGTATAAGCTCTATCTCACCCTTGATCTTGTGAAACGTTTGGTCGCAAAGCGCATGCCGGAATTTCTTACATCTGACGTTCTGGCTCAGTTGACTGAAGCTGGCATTCTTTCGAGCTCTATCGTAAAGACGCTCACGCTCTCTACCGGGCATTCCAAAAATGTCAGGCTTCGATCAATTAATCGCAGCTTTGTGAATGGATATGGTCGTCGTGACATTACAACTATTTCAACCTAAAGGAGGTTATCTTATGATTTCAAGGCCAAAAATCCAGGCATTCCTTGGCACGTATCAGGAAGGCGCTGAAAAACTCCCGGTCCACCTTCAGCTTCACCCCGGAGTTGATCCTTCCAGTATATTTCTCACTGGATCAAGCGGCAGCGGAAAATCCACAGCGGGGCAATGCATGGCAATTCAGTTTGCTAAGCAAAAAACCCCCTTGCTCGCCTTGGACCTTGGACACACTTTGTCGCCTGATCACATTTGCCCACCGCTGTCCTCTGAATTTGAGGCACTGGCAATCAGGCATGATCTCTACAATGAACCTGTGCCCACCGACATTCTCAATCCTAAACCTTGTGGAAGCAATACAGAGTCCCCCTATGACACGGCCTATGGTCTTTGCCAGATCATTGGACAAAATAATCGTTTTGGCCCTGCTCAAATCGCATCGCTCACAGCCGAGGTCAAAACGATTGTGGAGCGCCGGGAAATTTGTCCCCATATCTTCCCAAGCATTCTTGAGGCATTGAAAAGTTCCACTTCTGCAAATGTCCGCATGTTGGGAAATCGACTGGAACCGCTTCTCCAGCATGATGTGTTTGAACGCCGCCAAAACGGAAGCTTTTCCCTTCCGATTTCGCCTCATATACATATTTTTGATGTGAGCAGCTATCCTGATACAATCAGGACTACCTTGGCAGAACTTCTGTTATACGATTGGTCTCGCTCCGCTCGTGCGCTGCAGATTCCCATCGTCATCATGGTCGATGAAGTGCAGAATCTTAGGCTTGGTCGCGGCACGGTTCTGAACCGAATTATCACAGAAGGCCGCAAGTTTTCAATCGGTTCTATGCTAATCTCACAATCTTTGAAGGGCTTTGCTCCAGATGAGCAGTTGGCGTTGAGTCAGACTGGAACCAAGCTTTTCTTCAAACCGCCGCTCACGGAAATTCGAGCCTGTTCCGAGATGCTAGCCGAACCAGTTCGGCGTTCCGGAACGGTCGAGCTTCTTAAAAAGCTGAAGGTCGGTCAGTGCCTTCTGTTATCCGATTTCACGTACATCGGAGACTCGCTCCAACCCAGCTCCGACTGTATTCAGGTAAGCATCAGCCTTCCGACATCTATTATTAAATAAACAAGTAGGAGGATTTGTCATGAACATCCCGGATGGATTTTTTGAAAACCCTGTTTCTCTCGAGTACGCTGATCTGCTTTCAACTATGGGCGCTCCAATTTACTTTACAGCGCCTCCATGTTGCCACTCCGGCGATTGTGGATACATCGATTGTAGTGCTATCACGCTGCGTGACCAGAGTCTATTTTTTAACTGTGGCTATGTCAGCCCCCCTTTAAACGCCCAATATGAGGTGGTACAACCTGATTTGCATTCTTTGGAGCGTTATGACTTCTCAAAGGAGCCAGATCTTCCCTGGTATCCTTAATCGCCCTTTAAGAATCCTATATCTCAAAAAGATATGCTTATTATGAAAAGCCGCCTGTGCTTTCCATCATTTTACGAAAGGAGAGAAAAATCATGATTGATAAGCAACAGGATTTTCTTACACTAACAGGTGCGGCACGCCGTGCACGGAGCGAAGGTTATGATATAACATACCACGGTCTCCGCAATCTCGTAGCCGCCGGTTACATAAGTCACGTACCGAACGGATCACGTATCTACGTGTTTTACCCCAATGTGATCCGCTTTCTCCAGAAGGGGCTCACGGCTGAACAGAGCCTGGAGTACCAGCTCTCCCGCGCCCGTAACTGATCTAACCGTTCGCCCTCAGTATCCTCCGATGCTGAGGGCATTTTTTGAAGCAGGAGGTTCAAATCTATGTTCTGTGAAAATTGCGGTCATCAAATCTCAGATACCGCTAAATTCTGCTCTGCCTGCGGTCATCCCGTTGGCACAGCGCCATCCCCCGGTGCAGTAGCTCCACCTGCCGTTCCGGCCAAGCGAGAATCGCCCCGGCTGAAAGCCTCGTCTGGCAATGGCAGCATCACGAAAATGTCCGGGACACGCCGGAAACCATGGCTGCTCCGAATGCCGATCCCTGATCCTCACACCGGAATTACAGTCATGAAGGCTGTTGGCACCTACGTCACCCGTGAAGAAGCAGAAGCTGTCCGTGCAGAGATGATGAAGCGTCCAGCCACACCCTATCAGGACTCTACCCTGCAGGACTGCTTCCGGATGTTCAAAGAGTCCCGTGAATATAAGGGCCGGTCCGATAAGGCTCGCGAGCTCTATGACATTGCGTGGAAATATCTCCGTCCGCTGTGGCACTTCAAAATTGCCGCCCTCTATGCGCAGGACTTTCAAAACATCTTAGACAAGATGGCCGATAACGGCCTGTCTCAAAGTATGTTGGAAAAAGAGCGTACTCTTATCAGTAAGCTGTATCGCACAGCCATTGGCTGGCGTGTCGTGGATGCCAACCTTGCATCTGTCCTGAAAGTCGAAGGACGCAAATCTCCGGAACGCGAGATTTTCACGGACGAACAGGTGACGCTGATCCTGAGCCAAAAGAACACGCCCACCGGGCAGATGGTAATTGCTCTTCTGGCCTGCGGAGTTCGTATCTATGAGCTGCTGCACTTCAAACACGAAGATTTTCACCGCACGGAATCCGGTGCTTATCTGATCGGCGGCTGCAAGACCGAGGCCGGACGCAACCGCATCATTCCCATTCTCGACTTTGGCATCCCGGTTTTTGAACATGCGTATGCCACCTCTGTGGAAAACGGTCCGCTCTTTCCCAATGGAAAAGGCGGTTTCTGGAATGAGAAGAACTGGCGTAACCGCAAATTCTATCCTTTCTTGGAGGAAATCGGCATCCAGCCGAATCCTTACGACGAAAATGGTAAGCGCAAACCGGAGTTTGCCGGGAAGCTTGCCACCTATACGCCCTACACCACCCGCCATACCTACGCCAGCCTTTGTGACCGCGCAGGCGTCAACAAGGATATCCTGAAACGCGCTGTCGGGCACACGCCCAAATCCAAAACGTTAGATGAAGTCTATCTCCATCCGAAAGCGACCCAGATGATCGAAGCCTTTGATAAGGCCAATCAGCTGGTCAATGATGAAGTTCTGACCACAACGAAGGCATAACAACTTCAAAGAGAAAAGCTGCCGATCCGTGAGAATTTTTCTCTCATGGATGGCAGCTTTCTTTTTTGCACAATCTGTGTCAGGTCTCATCGCTTCATTCTTATTTAAAATTCAGCGGTGGAACTTTCTCCATCAGATCCTCCACGTTGCAATTCAGCGCACGCGCAAGGCGAAGCAGCGTTTCTGCTTGTGCTTTGTTGATGTCCTTCTGTCGCTGTTCGTACTGCTGGATGGTACGCACAGGCACATCAGCCTGTCCTGCCAGTTCCGATTGGCTCAATCCGGCCAATGTGCGCATGGCTTTCAGGTTTGTTTCCGGCTTTGCCGCACGGTACAACTCATTCATCTTGTCTGCAAACTGCCGTACATCCATCTCGTGGTAGGGCGTATACAGCAGCCGCACCTCCGTGATAGACACTGCCTGTTCAATCTCCGCAAAGCGCAGACTGGTCAGCCACTGATAATATGCAAGAGCCCAGCCTGTCCAGTATTCCGGGCTGCGGTCGTAGGCATACGAGGGTTTCTGCATGGGCACGACTTCGCCCGCCTGCTCCAGTACAGCGCGGGCAAGTTCTACACCGGACAAGCCCACCAACACAGAACAATCCCCCTGCTCGAACCGGGCAGACAGTTCACTGGTCACAAACCACTGCCATGCCGTCTCCAACGGATAATGCAGATCGTTGACAAGATAATCCAACATCCGGGCAAGATTTTTCTGTGCAGCAGAAAGATAGCTTTTATCGTAAGCGTGGATCATTGGGCTTCATCTCCTCGTCGAGAATCGTGGTAATATAAAGGTCTCCCCTCTGACGGCGGTTGCGCTCCACGTCAAAATATTGGCGGCGGGCTGTCTGGTCACGGAAGGCCTTTTTCTTATACCATTCTTTAGAGTCTGCGGTCTCATAGCCGAGAAATTCCAGCTGTTCAAAGGCCGCTTTGCTTTTCAGCACGAACTGCTGCCCCAGCTTGCCCAAGCGCATGGCATTGCACAACTGGCGGTAAGAGATTGCACCGTTGATAAAATCGGATGCAAAGGAAAAATAGCTGTCATCTGCCCTGTAGCCAATGATGATATCAGCAGACTTATAGTCGAGGTGAAAAGTGTTCATCAGGTATTCTTTGGCTTCTGCGGCCAGCGGGACAGAAGTATCGAATTCGCGGTTCTCCAAAAGAATCGTCAGCCACTGCAGCATCGTGTAACCGGGAGCGTTCAAATCCAGAATGGTCAAACCGTCGCATTCGATTTTATACCGGTTAGCGTAGCCATTGTGGTCGATGCCAACGCCCCACTCTTTGGCCATGTTGGGGTTCTGAGTGCAGTAAAAACCGATGCCATAGTCATTGTAGGGCTTGCCATAGCCGAACTTTGGCTTTTCAATAATATGATCCGAACCGTGATAAATTGTTTTTTCCACAGAACCACCCCCTCGCTCTAATTATACTCCCACAGGAGTATGTTTGCAAGAGCTTTATATGAGAATTACGCTATGCACAACACAAGATGTTTTCTTTTCGCTTTGATCAACCCGTTCTTGTGCTTCCTGATGGATTAGAGTATAATGAATACAATGATATTTTCAGGATTCCCAACAAGGAAGTCTCGCAGGAATATGTCAATACCCTCAGCACGATGTACTGGCACGGTGTGACGGCTTCAGATATACAAAAAATCGCCAATACATGAGAGAAAAATCTCTCACGTTTGGCGATTTCTTTTTTACCCTAAAAGTACTCTTGCTCTGCGCTGAACCTCTTTTTCGATCATCTTCAAGCGTTTTGGCGGCAAATTATAACGTGTTGCTCTGCGGTCAAAATGGAAATCCAGCAGCTTATGGAGCATTGCACGGTGACGAGGCTTCATTACGCTCTTTGCTGCTGCAAAGAAATCATCGTATGCAAGCGGAAGCAGTGTACGGGCATACTCATCAAATGCTTTCTGATCGTCCCAAAGATCCGTTCCGCCCAGACTGAACAGCGAGTTCCCATGGTCAAACAGCGGCGCAGGTGCGGCAATCGTATTGGTTTTATTGTCTACCAGCACACCAAAATTTCCATAGTGGCGGTCAGTGTTGCAGATGATCGCATCAAAGACCAGCATATCTTCCAGCGCATCCACAAAGTTCTGACCTAACGTCTGATAATACGCAAAAATTGCTTTTATTCCACCTTTGGACACAAGCTGTCCGATGGGAATATAAGAATACTCTTTGCTGGTGAACAGCTCACACTTGGAACAAAGCGTCTTTTTCAGGTCTTTCGTCAGAGTGTAGCGAATTGCATTTACACCCATTGCCTGCGCAACTTGATAGGCGTACAGTTCCGAGTACGGTTCAAACCCCAGATTGCTGAACCCTGACGTACCCCCTTTATAAAGGTAGATTTTTCCGTTTTGTCTGCGCCAGCATTTTGGCAGCATCCCGTTGGTCGAGAACTCCGGGCAGGACGCAAGCGAAGTTCGTATGCTGCTGCCATATCCTGTAAAGGCGATTGCTGCCAGCACCTGACTGAATCGGTTATCGTAAAGATTTACTTTTTCAAAGGTGTCACCGGAGCCCTCTGCATCTACCCAAAAGCAATCATTGAGTGAAAGACCTTTATTGGCTGCAATAATTCCAAGCGGTCGATTCAAAGAAAGCCCCACCTTAGAGAGCAGAGCGTCTACATACGCTCGGTTCTTCGGAATTGCGCGATGCCGCAGCCAGCGTTCTACACCATCTTCTGATACAGTCAGATTCAAAGGTAGAAAAGAACGGTTTTCTTCGTAGACTTTTATAATATGGAGGCCAGTATCTGCACTGTCCATGTTTGCTTCAAAGGTAAACAGCGGCAAATCAAAATGCCGGATGGTGTAGCGCACAGCGATTTCTCCTTTCATCCATGATCTTTTCCTTTATTGTACGGCATCAGAATCCGAATGAAAAGCATCGTCGTCATTCTGCACAAAATTCAAGGATAAAATTTTATACCCAAAAATCCGCAAAAATCGGGTTTCTGAGGTCATTTTGCCGTTCCTCTCCGAATTTTGCTACAGATCTGCTACAAACTTGCTACAAACGACTGAAAAGGGGGCCTCCTACACGTTTCATTATCAATATGCAAAAGTGAATTTGTTTCACTTTTAGGCGTCAAAAAGCACGTAGATACAAGAAAAAGCCGCTTACCCTTTCAGGTAAACGGCCTTACGTTTGGTGGAGAATTAGGGACTCGAACCCCAGACCCCCTGCGTGTGATGCAGGTGCTCTAACCAGCTGAGCTAATCCTCCATATTTTGTTTTGTGCGTTCCGAACTGGAACGTGATTATTATAGCACGGCCTTTGCCAAAATGCAAGCCCTAATTTTAAAAAAATCACACTTTTTGTATCCGCTTTCCGGTTGCCCTTTGATGCCAAATCGTGTATACTGAACACAGAAACTTTCCCACCGGGAAAAGAGGTACAAAAAATGCTGACACTTCGTGGAATCATTACGCTGATCGTTCTGATCGTTCTGTTTGCACTGGCCGTTGTGTGGATCTCCAAGCAGGGCGGCTGGAAGGGCGAGGGCTGCGGCGGCAACTGTGCATCCTGCCACAGCCACTGCGAAAAACAGGACCCGAACAAAAAAGCCTGAGTTCAAAAATGCCCCCGGACATTGCCTGCTGGCAGCGTCCGGGGGCATTCTGCTTTCAGCTTTCCGTCTCGCGGTAAAACACCCCGCGCTCTGCCGCGTACACGGCAATGGTGCTCAGCAGATCCTGATGGGCTTTCTGGTAAGTAGTGCGGCCGATGTGCAGCTGATCGATCACATCGTCCTCCGTGCGGTGCTGCACATAGCGCAGCTCGAACAGATCCGCACGCAGCGGGTCGTTTTGCCGGTAATAGGCAAGGCCCTCCTCAATGGCGGCGCACCAGCTGCGCTCCACCGGGCTTCGTGCACGCTGCCGCATCCCATACCGGTACAGTGCCAGCCGCGTCTGATTTCTCTGCTCGCTTGTCATGTTCTGCCCTCCTCTTTTCATCCGCGCGGCGTGCCAGCACTTCGCGGCGGTTCTGCTCTTCAAAAAAGCAGAGATCCCGCTCGTACATGCTCAGACCAAGCACCGCGCTCAGCCGTTCTGCTTCGCTCAGCTTGAACTGTGTGCGCCCCTGCAGTTTCAGGTTCAGTGCATTGGGGCTGATCTTCAAGGCTCGTGCCACATACTGCATCTTGTACCCACTGGCGCGAATATAATCCCGGATCATTTCAGTATTTGCCATATTCCGCTCTCCTTTTTTCGTATCGGCAATGCCGTTCCACAATCTTTAGTTGTAGTATATTCCTGCATTGATTTAGTGTCAACCCATTTTTGCAAATTCGCAGAAAAAAGTTGATTTTAATGCAATTTTTTGGTATACTTCTGGTAACAGCATTCTTTTTACAGAACAACCATACGTTTTTTTAGAGAGGTTTCGCATGTCTGAGCTTTCTACCCGTCTGCATCTGCGCCGCAAAGAACTGGGCCTTTCGCAGGAAGAGCTTGCCCAGCGCATGGGCTATCGGTCCAAATCCTCCATTACCAAGCTGGAAAAAGGCATCAACGACCTGCCGCAGTCCAAGGTGGAAGAGCTGGCAGCCGCGTTGGAGACCACCCCTGCCTATCTGCTTGGGCTGGACACACCCTGTCCGCCGCCGGGCTTTGAGCCGCTGCCTGCCATGACGCAGGTCCCGCTGATCGGTTCCATTGCCTGCGGCACTCCTATCACGGCAGAGCAGAACATTGAACGCTATATCGGCGTTCCCGCCGCGTGGCGCGCCGACTTTGCCCTGACCTGCCACGGTGACAGCATGTCTCCCACCATCTGCGACGGCGACATCGTATGCATTCGCTGCCAGCCGGAGGTGGAGCAGGGCGAGATCGCCGCAGTGCGCATTGGCGGCGAGGCCACCCTCAAGCACTTCCACCGGCAGGGTGATGCTGTGATGCTGCTTGCGGACAATGCCGCCGTCTGCCCACCCATGATCTTTACCGGCCTGCAGCTGGAAGAGCTGCACATTGAGGGCCGCGCTGTCGGCCTGTGCCGGGGGCTGTGAGCCGCCTGCAGTCTTTCAGGCACGTTTCATAAAAGAAGGAGGCTTCTCATGTTTTTCTCCCGCAAAAAGCCTGCCCGTTCTTACGACCCCGCCACCCAGCAGCCTGCACTGCGGTGCAGCATCTGCACCGGGGAGCAGGTGGCCGGTTTCATCTCCCCGGATGGCCATTTTGAGGACGTTCAGCTCATCCGCACGCCTCAGGAACTGGACGCATTCCGGGCACAGTACGGCATCCCGCCGGAATGCCCCCTGAAAAAGATCTATTAAAAGGAGTTCGCCATGCCCACTGCACCTGAAGAGATGACCCTGAAGGTCATTGCCCATATCCATACTGCCTTTCCCACCAAGTTCGGCATCCCGCGCCAGAGCGGCCTTGTGGACGAGCTGCGCGGCGAGGTGATCTTTACGCCCGAATACCGCAATGCCGATGCCGTGCGCGGTCTGGAAGATTTCAGTCACATCTGGCTGGTGTGGCAGTTCTCCGGCGCGGTGCGGGACAGCTGGTCCCCCACTGTACGCCCGCCGCGTCTGGGCGGCAACACCCGCATGGGCGTGTTCGCCACCCGGTCGCCGTTCCGCCCCAATCCTCTGGGCCTTTCCAGCGTGCGTCTGGAAGGCATCGAGCACCGGCCGGACGTTGGCCCGGTGCTCATCGTGCGCGGTGCCGACCTGATGGATGGCACCCCCATCTACGACATCAAACCTTACATCCCCTATGCCGACTGCCACCCGGATGCCGCCGAGGGCTTTACCGGCCAGACCCAGTTCCACCGTCTGCAGGTACAGTTCCCGCCCGAACTGCTGGCACAGGTGCCGCAGGCCGACCGCGCCGCCCTGACCGGCGTACTGGCAGGTGACCCGCGCCCCTCCTACCAGCACGACCCGCAGCGGGTGTACGGCATGGAGTTCGGCCCGGTAGAGGTGCATTTTACCGTGGATGGCGAGGTGCTCACCGTGACCGGCATCGCCCGCCGCTGAGAGGAAGCGTTTATGGAACTGCGGAACATCAATACCTTTTTGCACATCGCCGAGCTGCACAGCTTTTCCCGCACTGCGCGGCAGCTTGGCTATTCCCAGTCGGCGGTGTCCTCCCAGATCGCACAGCTGGAAGCAGAGCTGGGCGCACCGCTGTTCGACCGCGTGGGCAAGACCGTGCGGCTCACCGATGCGGGCCAGACCTTTTTAGGCTATGCACGCACCCTGCTGGCCACGGCGCAGCAGGCGCAGGCTGCCCTGCAGCCCGCCCGGCAGATCAGCGGCAGTCTGCGCATCGCGCTGGCGGATTCGGTGTGCTCCACCTTCCTGCCCGGTCTGCTCAAACGCTACCACGCCCTGTGCCCGCAGGTGGAGCTGGTGCTGTGCACCGCCACTGCCGACGGAATGCTGCAGATGCTGGGCACAAATCAGATCGATCTGGCCTATACGCTGGACCAGCCCCTGCTGCAGCCCAATCTGGTGCTTGCGGCGGATGTGCCGGAGCCGGTGTGTTTTATTGCACCGTCCGCTCACCCGCTTGCCGGGCAGGAAGCCGTTACGCTGGAAGAGCTGCCCCGGCAGGAATTTCTGCTCACTGAGCGCGGCATGAGCTACCGCGACGCTTTGGATCAGTGCCTTGCCGCCCGCGGCCTTGCCATCCACCCTTATCTGGAGCTGGGCAGCGCTGCGCTGCTGTGCCAGATGGTGGAGCAGGGCATGGGTCTTTCCTTCCTGCCGGAGTACATCGTGCGTCCGGCGCTGGCCGCAGGTCGTCTTGCCCGGCTGAATGTGCCGGACTGCACCGTGGAGATGCACCGTCAGCTGTTTTACCACCGTGACAAATGGCTGACCCCTCAGATGAAAGCCTTTATCGAGCTGGTGCGCCAGCCCGCGCCCGGCACTGCCAGCAAATGAAAGAAGCACGGGTCCATTGAAGCGTAAAGCTGAACACACAAACGAAAAACCGCCGAAGGCTTCCCTTCGGCGGTTTTTCTTATGATAGGAGGATCAAAAATGATCGTCGCTAAATTTTAGTTCAGGATGGTCAGCTCGGTCTCGATGTCGAACAGGTGGACCTTGTGGGGATCGAATGCAACGCGGACGGTGTCTCCGTTGCGTGCCTTGGAGGTGGGAGCCACACGAGCGGTCATCTTGTTGCCCTTGTACTCCAGATACAGGTAGATCTCAGCGCCCATCATTTCGGAGACGTCCACCTGAGCATCCAGCTGGCAGTCAGCGTGCTTTGCCATAAACTCGGGCTCGTCGTCGATATCCTCGGGACGGACGCCCATCTTGATCTTCTTGCCGACGTAAGCATCCAGCTTGCCGTCTGCGGTCTTCTCCTTGGGCAGGGGGATCACGTCGCCGCCCAGATCAACACCGTACA
>OGDD01000158.1_pt1 | contig 67528 bp, 41 predicted proteins | sample 1570301 | NCBI WGS metagenome assembly OGDD01 (sample SAMEA2581971, study PRJEB24529) | metagenome | biome: Human gut stool | place: China | collected 2011 | reverse complement strand
GTCGCTACCTTTTTGACCTCTGTGTCATCTTATGAGGGCGGTTGCGGATTTGAGGCTAACAGAATGATGGGGCGCATTGTAGACACTCACCATCAACCAGTCGATTTCGCCAATGTCGCTTTGCTCAATGTTAGTGATTCCAGTTTAATCACGGGTGGTGTAACAAATGAGAATGGTCAGTTCGTAATTCCTTGCGAGGTGAAAAAGGCGATTGTGAAAGTGAGTTGTATGGGCTACAAAACTTATTGTAATGCATATCGTACCGGTGAGGTTGGTGCCATAACCTTGGAGGATGCAACAATTAATCTGCAAAAAGTTGTGATTAAAGGGCATCGCAAATACATATCAAGAGAAAACGGTAAACTTACGCTTGACGTTCAAAATTCCAATTTGAAAAATATTGGCAAGGCAACAGATGTTATCAAATATATTCCTGGGATGCTCTATACAAATGGAAAGTATGAGGTGTTTGGTAAGGGTGAGCCTGTCATCTATATAGATGGAAGAAAGCAGACTAATACTTCAGGGTTGTCACTCCTTTCTTCTACCAACGTGAAGTCTGTACAGCTCATAACAAACCCTGGGGCAGAATACGATGCCGAAACAAGGAGTGTCATAAACATCACTACCGTACACCATTCCTTGGATGGACTTTCTGGTATTGTGGATGCGGAAATCTCCAAACATAAGAATTTGTCTAACAACGAGGAGGTTAACCTCAACATCCACAAGGGAGCTTTGGATGTATTCCTCGCATATCAATATGACAATACGAGAAGTGACATCAGATATGATGTTAACCAGTTCAATTACGAGCAAGATACATTTCATGAGATTTCTTCTTCTGAATATTCCGACCGCTCTCACTCTCATGACTATAATGTTGGTATGAATTATGCCATAAACAAGAATCACACTATCGGCGGAAGATATTTGGGAAGCATCTCCAACTACAAGATGCTCGACTCTCCTTTCGACTATATGCAGACGTACAAGAATGATGAACTGCTGACATCTACAGACAACAAGACTGAAGAATCTGAAAAGGAAAGGTTTCACAATGTCAATCTGTATTATATCGGCAAACTAACAGACAACCTACAGCTCAACTTGGATGCCGACTATGTTTATGCTCAACTGAAACATAAGCAACAAGTGAGCGAGACAAGTAGAATAGATGCTGTCTCAGAAATCACGCATATGCAAAACGACCAGCGAAATCGTGCGACTGCACTCAAAGGGGTGTTTGCTTGGAACATGAATAAGAATAATAGGCTTGATTTCGGAACGGATTTCAGTAAAATCAGTTCATGGGGTATGTCTGTAAACGAAGAAGGGAAGATAGCCGATGACCAATTCAAGAATAAGGAAACCAAGTATGCAGGATTTGCCACTTTTCGTTTGTCTGCCTCCAAATGGAAAGGAAGCATCGGGCTTCGCTATGAGTACATTCATGCCATCAACACAGACCAAGGAGAAGTAAAGAACAAGACCAATTATTCGGACTTACTTCCATCCCTTTCTCTTTCCACTATGTTTGGGAGAGTGGGGATGAATCTTGATTTCAGTAGCAGGGTCAGCCGTCCTTCGTTTCGTCAGTTGAACAACAGTGTGAGCTACAACAATCAATACCATTATGAGCAAGGCAACATTTATCTGAAACCGCAATACGTGTATGATACAGAACTTAGTGTGAATTATAGCATATTCGACTTCAAGTTGGATTATCAGTATATCAAGAATTACATCCATCCGACTGTCGTTGCTGTATCCGGCAAACCTGGAACGGTAACTTGGATGTCAACCAACGCCAAGGATTTCCAGCAACTAGGAGCGCAATGTGTTGTTTCACCTGTTTTTGGTTGTTGGCGACCTACTTTGACGGTGGGTGTCTATAAACCTTATTTCACGCTATCATATAATGGAGAGCAATTAGACTACAATCATCCATACGGTCTCTTCGCTTTCCAAAATGTAGTGGCACTAAGGAACGATTGGCTTTTTCGATGTGATTTCTTTTGGAACATTAAGGGACATCATGGCATCTACGAGCAAAACGGTTATTCGTCATTCAATATGATGGTACAGAAACAGTTACTTAAAAAGAAATTGACGATAACATTGAAAGCAGAGGACTTGTTTGATAGCTCGAAGTTGAACGATGTAAAGAGGGTTAATTTTGTGGTGCAGAACAGAAAGGTGAATAACTTCAATCGCTGCATCATAGCTTCCATCAGTTACAACTTCAATAGTTTCAAAGATAAATACAACGGAAGCGGTTCTGCTGAGGATGAGATTAATCGTTTTTAGAAAAGTATTGTTTTTCAAATCAACCTCTAAAATGCAATACCCAAATTCTGTGTGATGAATATCTCAGGATTTATTAACCGAGATGTTCATCCACAGAATCTCATGACATTTTCAATGACAAGACTTGGTTTCCTACGTCCAGATGTTCATGCGAGGATGTTTTTTATGAGGTATTCTGCATCGTAGACAAAATGATGTTTTCGCATACCGATACGGAGAGCCGCCTGGCCTTTGTGGAAGGAATAGGGCAATATGAAAAAAACTATGTTGACGAGGATGAGTATGCTACAGCTCAGGACGAGCGGCAGAGAATCGTATTTGTCATCCTGTATATGGCAGCTGTGATACTTCAGATGATGCCTTTGGAGTCGAAATTGTCTCAATTTTCGGTAATGATTATGGCGCAATGGAGAGGTTATGTGGCTTATGAGTTTTCTAACCGATGCCTGGAATCGCTGGAGAAGAACCGGGATGTGGTTGAACAGCTGGCAGCCAAAATCGGTTATTATGGCGAGGATGGTTTCTTCGTTTCATCTCAGAACAATGAACTGATGCGCCAGAACAATGATGAAGATTATCTGCACGGATTCGAGCCTGAACCGCAGAGGGCATTGGAATTGGAAGTGACAGATGATGAGCATCAGGAAAACGGCGGGCAGGAAAAAACGGAAGAAGATAATGAGAGGAAATGGGGCGACTTGAGCCAGGGAGAAAGAGTAAAGCGAGCCTTGCAGAAGATGATAGACGAGAAGGCTATTCCTTTGAAGAAAGACTATGCCCTGATTATGGTGGCGCTCTCTGATATCAAAGATTTTGAAGGCAAATTTGATAATGGCGCATCTTTCTGCAAGTATCTTACAGAGCAGCTGAAATTGCCTTCCGACCTGACCAATGCCAGTGTCATCTCCAAGCGTTTCTCCAAGATGCGTGGCGAATTTCCCAACTGGAGTTTTGATGATGTAAGTGATCCTAACGCCCGGCAGAAACTCATCAATATCGCTAACCGCTTTGTTGACATCTACCGTAAGGGTCAGTAGGAAGCGGGGAAATGATTGCTTCTTGTGAGTGTTGGCAAGTTTTAGATGGAATGTTAAAAACGTAAAATAGAGCAATTTTTAGGCATATTCTACGTTTAATCAGAATAGGTTTAATAAACAAATTAGGATATGAAGTATTTAGTAAAAAAAACAGTCTTACTACTGTTGGTAGTCTTGGCTTTTTGTGCGTGTGACAACAGCAATGACAATGGTGAAGGTATTCAGCCAAATCCACAGCTATCGAAATCTGTCGTCAATTATACTGGCGAAGTAGAGTTTGTGGTGGATGCGCCACAAATTCGTGAGGATATAGAGCAGGATTTGAAAGCAAACCCTCCTTTTGGAGGAAGCAGGAAATATCAGTTTATCACAAAAAAATACTCGACGCTTCCTGCTGTATATATGCTATATGCAGTGAATCCTGAGGACGATAAGTCTGCTGACGGGTATATACTGAGCATCGCTGGTAAAGCGGAGAGTAAGGACAATTATAGATTGTTCTCTGCCGTATCTGGACTAGCTTGGTATAAGATGGATATTGTGTCTGTCGACACAAAGGATGGCAAGCCTGTTGCAACATACGATGTGTTTATGCATCTAAATATTCCTTCTTCTTTGGTTCATAGCAAGATGTATTTCTGCGAAGACCTTACGGAGAAATATCGCCAGAAGTTCCCTAATGAAGACATTCATGCCGTGGTTCGCCGTTTGGTTCTTTCTTATGTCAGTGGGGGTGATAATATAAATGAATAGGAATATATCTGAACAGAAGATTTTATGTAAAAAAGTCCTAATTTCTATGTTTCTCTTCTTGCAAATTATGGGATATTAAGAAAAATATCGTATCTTTGTCCCCGAATTGAGGCGTTCTTTGCATATTGCAAAATACAGAAACGAGCAGAAGTCCGCTCGTTTCCATATTGTTACCTATATAATATAGGCAAACGCCCAACTTCTTGATTTTCAATCAAAGTCCAATTTAGAGCGAGTTAGCTTTATTAATGTATCCTTACTTTTTATGGCAATCTTTTCCAAAGAGTTAAGTATACTATTCAGCATAAAATGGCCATGCATCTTACGCTCATGACTGTAGCGGATAAAATAGCACAGCGATGAAATGGTGTTTGGATTGTCATAATTAAAGTGGTAGTCATCTTCGTCTTTTATCATTTCCGGGTGCGTCACAAGATAGTCCAGCGCATCCATGCTGCCAATACTAATCAACAGACGTACCGCATGCTCTAAATAATATCCGTTAAAACTCTTGTATTCTCCTTCCAGCTTTTCTCTTACCCAAACCGATTCCTGTGTATACCTTATAAGTGTTGAATAACAGAATAGTCTGTCAGACACTTTCAAGTTCGATGCCGCTTTCTTTATTTCTTCTATCTTCATTCCTTTTTTCACAAGAGCTTCCATTACGTTTGTAGACAATAAATATCCTGACAATGCAAAGCGAAGCACAAGGCTATACCCTTCCTCTATTTGGTTTTCTATGATATAGTTTGAGAAAGAATATAACAACGAATATTCTTCATTGTCAATATTTTCCCGTAGTTTTTCTATCACTTTGGGAGCTAAAGTCATAGAATCTACTCTCTCTGTTATATATTTAAACAAAGAGTACTCGCGGCTATAATACTCATCAAAATCTTTTCTATATATTTTGTAGCTACCATAACTAAGAAGTGAGAGCAACTTCTCAGCAGGAATTACAAATTCTCCACTCAACATTAGTCCTAAGGTTTCTCGCCAGAAGTATATGGGCTCTCCATCGCTTAGTTTTAAAACTGATTCTTTGGCCCATTCTACTATCCGACTCTTGGTCTTCTCTGTTACAGGTAAATCCATATCAGGACTATCCATCATTGCCGACACTTCCTTCATGAAGAAGGATTCATAGATATCTCTGTTCTTGATGCCTTTGACAATTTCTCCAATGTCGTAATGATCATTATTGTCGGCGAAGAGCAGCAAAAAACTAAATGCATACCGATTGTATCCTTCTTCTTGGTCGCGCAGTTTCTTATAATGCTCTTTCCTGGAACTATGATTGTTCAGTCCAGTCACCATTTCCAGTACAATCTGCTTAAATACAGGATACTCAGCAAAATCTTTAAACGCTTGTTGCCGTCTTTCACGCCCCTTGGTTATTATTTTAGGCTGAGGAAACTTCTCCTTGTAAAGTATCTCTGCGCATTCTGCCACCTCGGCATAGGGTATTTCATGATACCAACTGGCCTTAGCCATGTCTGTACTGTTGTCTGCTGCAAACTTCTCAAAATCATCCTTGACATCCTCTACAGTCATCCATAAAGCAGCCATAATATAGGCTTGTCTGATGTCTTCCCACTTTGAGGGTTCTTTTTGGGGATCAAATAGTTCTGTCTGCCTCTCATAGAATGCCTTTCTTCCTCTCTCTCGCAAACCGGCAGTCAAATAACAATCCCTGAAAACCAGCAACAATTCTTGTGTCTGATTATTATTATCGAAATGGCGGTGATATTCTTTAAAGGCTTTTTTATAATAAGCTTCCACAACTCCTATCAGTTCTGTATGTCCTTGTTTTATGAATTCGCTCGCCCTTCCAAACACTCCTTTTAGCATGTTTAAGTATTCTTCCTGCTCATCATGATATTCATAATGTGTATGATAAAATGTGTGAGTAAGAATTTTTTCTATACTCTGAAGAGATTGTACTTTAGCAAGGGTTGTATAGATAGTCGTTCGCGACACCACATGTGTAGTATGTCCTTCGTGTTGATTATGAACATGCCCTTCTTTATCAAGTATATAATCAATATAGTCATCGGCCTTGCCCGCCTCACCTATCAGCCTTGTCATTGATTTAATGGCGTCATAGTTGTTTGAGTCTTTTACGATGGCAAACAAGCGTTCTAAATATATCTGCTGCGTAAAAAAGAAATTGTCAAAATATACGAATGACAAATCGTGGTATTTGTCTTCTTTCTCCAGTGATTCAGCTGTCTTTTTCTCCAACACACTGAAAAGTTTTTCAGTCAAATCAGCGCTATCAGACTTCAAATCATCCCAGTTTAGAAAATAACACAGACACATCAAGTCTGAATAATAAGTCGTTCCTGTTTCTGTTTCGCTTAATTCATCTACAACAAAACTCACCGTATCTGTCGAATACGCAAATCGCCACAAATCCTCATAATCGCGCGTCATAATGTTCGACATTCTAATGCCCAACGATTTATACTCCAACAGAAGTCCTTTAAACACTTCGTTTCGAGTTTCATAGTCTAGCATATCTCTGTCAATGTAGATGACTAGATCTAGACAGGCTTTCTTCAACCATTTTAATACAGCAGAAACTTCTTCTTTCTTGTCTTTTCCATACATCGACAGCCACAGCATAATGATGTTATACCATTCCGGCTTGATACGTCCGTTGGGATGCGTGGCCAGTTGTTTAGCTTTTTCTATACCATGTCTGTTCAAATAGTTGGCAACAAGCCATTCGCGGAATGCATTGTGTGTAAATGAATACAGACCTCCCTCATTGCGAATAAGGTCATATCGCAAACATTCTTCCACGTTGTCATTATTGTTTTGCAAGCATATACGCAGTTCCTCCTTGTTCAGACTTTGGGCATTCGTCAGCGATAGCCCAAGGGCTACTCTTTCCATTAGCTGAATAGACTCTTCAAAACTATGTTGTGCCGATAGAGGTACATTCTTTTCTTTTACCTCTTTATTGTAACTGCTTTTTAGAAAGAGTCTGTATATCTCCGCCTTACTTTTTGGAAGTTGTTTTCCCTTTTCTTTGTATGCGTCAATCAATACGTTCAAGAAGAAAGGGTTCTTTATGAAGTCTTCTAACTGATTAGCGAAGATGCTTCTCATAAAACCATCACTGTTAACCTCGCGTTTGGTTGCATAGTTTTTAGCATCGCCTATACTTAGCTCTTCCAAAAACAATTCTGTAAATAACTCCAATTGTCGTTCTCTGCGGAAGTTGCTACGGCACGAGAGTACCATTTTCATTTCTGGGTGTTCGTAGGCATAACCTCCTATTTCCTCCAACAAGTCTTCATATTTTTGGCCGTTTACCTCGTCTAGTGCATCAATTACGAGAACTACCTCCTTGCCATCTACGTATTGTGATTCCGCCAAATCTTCTCTTTTAAGTTTCGTATTGGTTCTAATTTCAAAACTTACAGGGAGGTAAAGACCACTTTGCTGCAATTCCCAACATAGTTGTTTCAGTTCTGTTGTCTTACCAGTTTGTGCACTGCTATACAGAACGAACTTATTTGCCGATGTCTCCTCTACTCCCGTTACATAGTCAGCCAATGTATGACGTTCTTTTTTCCCAAGTACGTAATGTATAAAGTTGTTCTCTGATTGATCAGACGTGCAGAAACGGCGAATATAACCATCTACCGCTTTGTGTTTTGTCAATCCCCTATGTATCTGTTGCCCCGTTCTGGTTTCATGATTTGTCAGGAGTGCAGTCAGTTTGTCTAATTTGTCATCAATCGAAATAATTCCTTGTGTGGTAATATAATTGGACACTTCTTCATCCTTACTTAATTCCACAATCCATAATATAGCAAGACTATTCAGAATTACGCCCTCCTTTTCCCACTTTTCAGTTGAGTAAAGTTCCTTTAATTGATTGAGGTCGTTAAAATATTTATAGGCAATGTGTTGCCTGACGGCATCGTCTGCACACCATCGTTTCAATGCTGTATGATAACATTGCTCAATCCTTTCATCCAATGTCATTTTATCCTTCTTTGAAATGAATTCTTTCAAGGAAGGTAACGAACCTGCTAAATAAGAGGCGATGAACCCCCATAATATAGAATTAATGTCCATTTTTATTCCTTTATCTGATAATATCGCTCCGATGGTACCGTTGTAGCGATATTATCAAGTAATGTAATGTTATTACTAAAACGAGTCTAAAATTATTGCCCATATCTTGTCCGAAACTTACAACTTGAGATTATCATTGATGACCTCTGTAATAGAAGCTACTGATGGTTTTATACGCTTCACCCCAAATCTTTAATGACCGATTTGAGTTTATGAAATTCGGGATTGTGGAAGGCCGCCATGCGCTTGAAAGCATTACTGTGTTCTTCGGCTCGTTCCATAATCGTTTTTACCTTGATTGTCTGATTATTTTTTCTGCCACACCTATAGCGTCAAGTGCAAAAGAGTCTTCACCTTCAAGCGCATCCAATATCTTGTCAGCAAGCCACAATGTTAGCATTTCCTTTTCATCTATATGAAAGTATTCTGCCAACATTATCACCTGACTACGCTTTGCCCGTCTGTCTCCCCGCTCAATCTTACTGAACATGGGAGTATCTATTTCTAAGTATGCAGCCAACTGGCGCTGCAATACTCCTTGCTCGTCTCTAAGAGCCCTTATCTTGTTTCCTAATAACATATTTCCTTGTCATTATCGAGTTTGACCAAAATCCGTGAGCCAGATTATTCCACAACCTTCCATTCTCCTCCATTACGTGATCCCCCAATACGAATAATCCGACCACGTTGCTTCAATTTCTTTATATGATAAGCAACTCCGTCTTCAGTTATGCCGCATACAGATGCTATCTCTTTTGCCGTGACTTTAGGATTATTACTGATTATTTTAAGAATAGTTTCCGTAGTATCGGCAGAAGTTTCCGTAGTTGCAGAGGGAGTTTCCGTAGTTGCAGAGGGAGTTTCCGTAGTATCAGCAGGAATTTCCGTAGTTACAGAGGATGTTCCCGTAGTTCCATTAATATTTCCATCCAGTTTTAGGCAAGTTTCTATTCTATCAGGATTACTCTTTTCTTCAACTGTTGGTATGCTCCAACCATTATCCTTCCATCCTTTTGCAATAACATCAGCGCCAGTTCCTCCTTTCTCACCAATTCCCAAGAATACAAACATCTTTTGGATTACAGGGTTTCTGCATACACTATGTCCTCCTTCATAGTATTCTTCCATGCTGATAAGCATTGTACCAGGATTTGACAAAACAATACGGTCGAAGTATCTGTCAATCACAATATTGCCCCTTACCGTATATGCTGCATGAATCAAACTGTTGGCAAAAGCCTCACGCAAAGCTACATGAGCCGTGGTTGTATTATTCCTCATCTGATTGTTGTCAAGGCTGAAAGGCACGGGCAAAGCGTGTTGCAATAAAGGTAAGACACGAGTGAAAAACTGATAAAGGTTGGCTTCCCATGTTCCATCGGGATATATACGGTTTGTCCAACGTACCTGAAGGTCGTCACTCAAATGCTCACGATAGTCTGGGAAAAACTCTTGGCAGCACTCTGGGTCGGTAATACTGTTAGTCTTGCCAAACATCAGCATGCCAGCAACAGTGAATCCTTCCGTTGATGTGGCTCTATCTTTACGATAGGCACCTATGATTTCCAAAAACCTTTTGTCATCAAGCTCTGTCCAAGGATGGTTTTCATGCTTAATATCGTACGCACGACGATATTGGTGGAGAGTAGGTATGTCAATGTCATCCATGGAATAGCCCCTTAAAATTCGGGAGTCTGCTGACGCCCTCATGTTATTGGCATCCGAGTACATTTGCTTTATTTCATCATCACTGCAGAGATAGTCACCTTCATCCCTACGCTTATAAGTATGTCCAAACGGGGTAAGTGTAAGGTGGATGGGGCGCAAGTCATATTGTGCACGAGGAATTCTAAAGGCAAGTAGATATTGCCCTCCGTCAGTCTTTATTTCTTCGATGTCACTCTCTACCAACAACGGAATGTTCACACACGACTTATTGTGTGCATCATCCCAAAACTGTTTTCTGTATTTTGCTACAAGTTCTTCAGAAAGACCATCTGGTGTGAACTTATGATTTTTCTCTTTCACTCCCAGCACAATCGTTCCCCCATTGGTATTGGCTAATGCAGAGAAAGAACGCCAAAATTCAGCTTTAGGGAAACCACCCGCAGCTGATTTAAATTCCACTTCGGAGTTCTCCTTCAATTGGAGTTTTATACGTATTTGTTCTGCTATGTTCATATAAGTTTGATTTCAATTGTTATTCTCTTTGCCTTCTGCATTTATGATGTTTTTCGTACCTCTATGATGTCTTCGACCAGTATTACGCTTTAATTTTTTAAGGTAAGTAACGCTTCTTCTGAATTACAGTAAATAGCTTCAAATGTGGTGATGATCTCTGGCTCGTGTTTTAGAGGTCTTTTTATTCTAAATACACCCCATATGCCATTTTTCTTACCTAAAAAAAACTTACTGTTACCTTGCCTTAAATCAGTTAGTTCTATTTGTTCGTAACTTGTTTGAATCTGATTAAAGTTATTGTTGTATATCTTTAATTCGCCATCTTTCCAGACATATAAAATCTGAAGTATTTGATCATACCTTATTTTGTCAACAGAGATATAATAAATCTGATTGTTGATAAAAGTAAAATAAACCTTTTTCCCATCAACATTATAGTGAAATATGTCCATTTGCTGAATAGTATATAGTCTGTTTGGTTGAAGGTACAAAAGGATCTTTCCTCTTTTGTCAAGAATACCTGCCATCTTATCTTTAATAACTAAATACTTGCCGCTTTTTTAATACTTAATGTTGTCATAAACACACTCGACAATTTCTATTTCATTGTTGTCAGCCAATCCATAGAGTTTACTATTTTCAATTATATGTAGTGTGGTTTTCATTGTGTCAATTTATAATCTTTTTATGTTTCTTTTATTGGTTTTTATACCAAAAGTTTTATTTAATTAAGAGAGTAGTGTTTACTGCTCTTGTAAAAATTGATTTATTATTTCTATTTCTTTTGGGTGTATAAAACCATCAGCTTTAGCCATTTCTGCGAATAGTGCCATAGCTTGCTCTTTTTTCTTATTGGGCATATTGCGAACTATGTGATTGGCCTGTATGTCATCAATGCTCGTAATGTTTTCCAATTCGCTTATCGTAATAGCAAAGTTGCTATATATTTGGTTCATAAATTCCTCTTCTTTAGGATGAATAATGCCATCTGCTTTCATTATACATAATAAAATATTGATTATGGCATACTTCTCTATTTTTGTGAAATTATTCATAATGACTGATTATAGAAAAAATTATGATATGTATTGTTTCCTATATTTACTATATACATATTCTCTCTTGCACGAGTTATTGCTGTATATATAGCTTGAGGTGACGTCGGTAGATAATTAGTATTGTCTGAAATGGTATCATTTTCTAAAATAATAATAACAGAAGGTGATTCCCAACCTTTAAAACTTTGTATGGTGGATATTTTCAGACAACGTTTATCTGTAGTGAACAGTTGTTTTCTTGTTCTTTCTAATGCTTCAAAATCTCTATTAAACTTCCAACTGGCGGTTTTTTCATCTGTGACATTGTGTACCTTCTTCAATTTGTCAAGAACCTCTGTCGAAACAAACGTGATTTCTGTTTTTTCATGTGTGATTTGACGATAAGAATAATCTACATTGCGTAGTAGTTTTGTTGATGAGGCAAGTACAACAAAGTCTTTTGGTTCATTGTTATTAGAAATAATGTTGACTATATTGCCAATTAAGACATCGAGTGAGTAATCTGCTCTTATATCTATATATTTAAAGACCTGAAAATTAAGAGTTTTTTCAAGTGTTTTATCAGTGGAGATATCATCTGTAGGCATATTTGTCATAAATTGGGCCTGGAATGTTGTAGCCAGATTCGCTAAACGTGGATTCGTAAATCGGTGACTTGTTGTTAGCTGGCGATTCCATTGACCTCCAATAACACCTAAGCGTATATCCCCATTTGTGTCTAACGGACGATTATATAGATTCTGTTTGGGATCTCCAAAAACAACCAATTCTCCATTCTGTTCAAGGAGAAAGTTTTGTATAATAATGCGAAGCCATTCTGTTGTATAATCTTGCACCTCATCAATGAAAATAGCAGAATACTTTTTATGCCCACTTGCATTATTAAAGAAATTATTATCTTCATAGGAATTAAAACAAACGTGCAAATGACATTCAGAAGCACGTATTCTGAAGAATTGGTGATAAGGATAGATGTCTATTTTCTCCCAAGAGAAATCCTCTCTAATTTCGGATAGTCTATACTTAAGATAGTTTGCTAACGTAATATTATAGGTTAGTATAAGAACATTTCCTCCAGTGCGTTTCATCGCGTTGATAGCCCTGAATGCAAGCACTTGAGTCTTGCCAGAACCAGCGACACCACTGATTTTTTGTTGTGTCATACTACTTTCTGACAATTTTCTTTGTACTCCAATAGGTTGTATTCCTATGCGTCCTTCTTGGTAGGAATGCCAAGATGGAGAAATTATTTTTGCCAATTTTCGTTTAATAACGTCATCAAAAATCTTGTTAGTAAAGACAAATCCAAGTGTTTTGAATAGGTCTACTGATATAGCTCTATTCTCAATAAATTCCTTTCCGAAAATATATGTATAATTTATAGGGTTTTCATTATAATCAAAGAATGCTTTTACCTGCTCAATAGAGTTTTCGGAGAAGATGATCATCTTTTTTATAATACCAAAGTTACGTTTGTCCTCTATAGTACCCATTAATAGTTCTTCGATGCCATCCTTAATGCTTGTTTGGCAAAGGTTAATTAGGTTTGTTGGGAGTTGGTACTTGCAATTAGCGGTTTCAATTTCTTTTTTATCTTCAGAAAGCGTGCAATTATCCAAATTTTCTTCAAACATATTAATGAGAAGAATTCCTCTATTGGGACGTATTATGATAAAATCTACAGCAACTTCATTGACAACAGCATCAATATACATTATATCATCAATAGATAAAGTGTTGCTTAATCTCCATGCTACTCTTGCCTTTTGTGGAGAAAGAACTTTATTCTGAATTTGTAGTCTAAGATCATACTCATTATATGCTTCCTCCTGATTTTCTGGTATTAATGATAAGCGATTCAAATCAATAGATGCTCCATTATAGCTAAAGCATCTTGTCATACAGGTGAAAGAATGAGCGGTTCTCTTGGTCCTGTCAAAGCATACACTATCTATTTGGCTAAAATACTCTTGGTTACCAAATACAGAGCAAAATCTCTCAATTCTATAAGCGGCACTGTTTTTAGAACCTATGCATAAAATGAAATGCTTGCCATGTGAAGAAGCCACCATACGAGCGACTGTCCCCAAGTCAATTGTTGGTACATCTAAGATGTTAGAAAAGACATGGATTACATTTGCGAATTTATAACCAATAGATGATAGCGTATAATCTTCGTCAATACCTTTAGATGGAAGGTATTTGTTTTTTGAATCTATCTCAACATAATTGCGAGTTATTTGTTTTACATTTTGAGTGGCGCGGCTTAAGGCTTTTTCAGATGGCTCTATCAATGTGATTTTTCGTAACCAACGGAGCAAATCACGTTGCTGAAGAATATCAACTATTGTAGCAGCTCCAATTCCTTGTCCGCATCCCCAATCTACAATCTCAATATTTCCTTGAAGTTGCTGAAAAGGGAAATTCATCATAGCGGCACGACATTTGGTGACGTGCATTTCTCCATACGCAGACATATAACAATTGAGAGCGTCCTCGGATGATAACAAGCCTATACCATGATTTAGTTCTGGATGTTTCCAAGGCATTGCTTTGTGTTCTTTGGGGATAGCTTCGTGGCAAACATCTATTATATCATTGATATTGTGACACTTTTCAATTAGCTCAGAATAATCCATATCATTTCCCCGTTATTGTTTCTGCAAAAGGATTGTTAGCATGGCACTTCCAATTTGCAAGAGCTGTTTCTTTAGATGTATTTGCATAACAATATTCACAAAGATGTGGACAGGTGTTGTATTCGCCTACATCCTTTGCAGACATACAACCACAAAATTCGCGTTGCCCATTATCTTTTTTATGAGCGCTTATAAAAAACTTATTGTTCGGAAGCAAAATGGCGTCTTGTGGTATTTCTGCATCTCCAAACAAGGATGGAGCAGGAACGTCCTCTATCTTCACCTTCATGAAATTCATAAGTTCTTGGTCTTTCCAAGCAATACGAGTTATGAGGTCTCCATCAATACAGCGATTATGTTCAATTCCATATTTACTGATATCTATTTTTTCTCCGCAAGTTGCTAATGAATAATTCCAACCTCTTTCTTTGTTCATGATTGATAGTTTCTCAGCAAACTCTTCCATTTGTTCTACTGTCCATTCGTGATAGGGAATGCCGTTCTTTTCCAAGTTGTATTTTACCTTTTTATATAGAGCTATATCAGCATAGCTGAACACAAGTTTTTCGGTATAACCTTTCAGTTGGTCACCAATATTCCTAATCTTATACAACAAATCATCTATGGAAATGTCATTTGTGAGAATCAATGGGTCAAATCTCCATACTACAGAATCAAGTCCTAATTTGTCTACTAAAAGTTTGAAAGTCTCAATGCGTTTTTCTAAAGATGGAACTTTCTCCAATTTCTCTGCTTCGTAGTCATTAAGCGTGTATTGGATATAGCACTTGATGTTTCGTTCTTCGAGAATATGAAGATAGGCAAGAAGTGGTCTTGGGTTCTTTGACCAAAACACAATGAATCGTATATCCTTGTAAGACACATAACTTTTCACTCCATTAAAAGGATTAGTCCATGCTGAATAGCCAATTTCAAGACGCTTGAAAAACCAATCAGCATAGAAAGCTGGTATGTCTGTGCTTCGACTTGCTGATATGATGATAGGGGCTTGTGCTTTGACAAGTCTACCATCAATGTTTATTTCTGTATGTTTCCAGGTAGCCATGTTTGTATTTTATTCTTTTAACGTCTCAATAATTAATGCTCATATAAATTCCTGCTTATAAAGCTATCTAAAATGTAGCTATTGTCTCAGATTCCATAATTTCTTCTTCTGTTGGCAGATAATACTGGCTATCATAAGCTCTTCTCTCTCTAAATGTTATTACGGGCGTAACCTTCTTCAATGTCTCAGCATTGACAATTCGATTTACATGCAAGTTAGACAATAGTTCGGGTTTCACCCACTTATTGTTCCACAATTCTACACTCTTATCTCCTGCAACCACACGGCACAATCTCATATTGTATGGTGATATGCCGTTTTTCTTGTCTTGCTGATACGTAATATTCTGGAGCCAAAGTTGGTTATAGTCGGAATTCGGTTGGTTGCATAGTTTTGAATATACAAGACTGATGATTGCGCTTTTTTCGTTTTCATCTTTCAGTGAATCCACCATTCTGCTAAGAACACGCAGTGTGTAATGGCAACAGCCTACGTTCTCTAAGGCTATCTGGGTACATACAGCAGACATGGCTCGCACACTGCCACCAACAAGACGGCGTTGTTTGGTTATCTTTTCGGTTTTAGGTTCATCATCTTCGAGAATAGGTATGGTTGTAACCTCCTCTTCATAAGGCTTTAGCCAATCCTCCATGCGCTTATCAATATCCGAAAGCATGGTCTTGATAGAACCACTATCGGGATATTGGCGAGCAAACATAAGAATGTAGAGCAGGTGCTTCTCGAAACTGTCAAAGTCGCAACCTTTCTTGTTGAAGATAGGTGTATTGTAGATATATGTAAGTTTGTCGGGCTTGACTGCATCGGTAGCTATGCTATCACTGATCTTGGTCTTCTTGCTGTTCATGCGGAAGTTCAGACTCTCCAACACATGCTGCAAGATGTAAGAGATCTTTTCAAGCACATCCTTATCGTTGCAGAAAATACGATAGTCATCACGATAACGAATAATTTCGTATGGATTTGTGATACCTGCCTTTTGTATTGCTTCATGTAGCAAAAGATCTGAATATCCAAGTATGATTTCACCAATAAAGTCAAATATAGCACTTCCTTGTGGAATGCCAATATTACGTCCTTGTTGGAAAGCACGAAGATATTTTTGGATGCTTTTTGAAATCGAACTCTCGTTGTCTTTCTCATACTGAGTGTCTTTAAAAGAGAACGCCCAATCAAATGCTTGCGGATTTACAGAGCCGTAACAGTTTGTAATGTCTGTAACGAACATATAACGGTATTCCAAGGATAGTTCTATACTCCGCTGTTCCATAGAACTCCACCAATTAATTATGGTAGTGGATTTATGAAAAGGTTCTTTTTCCTTTGGTATAACGGGTAAAGCACATGATGTAATATGTGGTACCTGAAATTTCTCGAAGAGCTTTTTTATCAAAGTCCAAGACTGTTCGTTGCAAATTTCTCTAACAAGAAAATAGTATAAAAAAGGATTCGCCAGGATAATCGGGCGAACAGCATAGCGCCCATCTTTATTGAGTAATATATCCAAATTAACATCAGATAGATTCTCTGGTGATATTTCATCCTGTAGGCATTCCTCGTAGGGCTTATCTTCAACTACTTCTTTTATATTTTGAAGAAGTTCGTCAAATACAAAATACTCAGGGAGTTCAAATCCATGATATTGTTCGGATTTCAAGAAGAAATCCATTGCATCTTTTGACTCGAGACTTAATACATTCTTTGTTTCGTTAGCCATAAACATTGTTGTAATTTAAATTCTATTATAGAGTTTCATCGCTTCCTTCGGCACATACGCCGTAGCTACCAAGCCCCCATCAAACAACTCAACTACCACGCGCTGCTGCCCTGCAATCCTCGCCACTCTGCCATGAACACCCTTGAATTCACCTTCAGTCACAACTACGTTATCACCCAGTTTGAACTGGATGTTGTTAGAAGTAACATGGATGATGTGAGGATTCTTAATGGAGGTGAGGCGGATGAAGTTGTTCATGGGTTCATCTCGGATTGTGAGTGGTGGATTGCGGTCGGGATTGTCTTGGCGATGGATGGTGTGATTGAAGTAGTAGCTGAGTAAGGCTCTGCTTTCATTTGCTACTACCTTGTTGTCGTGGAGTAAGGCTTCTACTTGCTCTGCTGATGCATGGACGAATATTAAGGAGGGGAGGAGTGGGGTGGTGAGGATTCGCTTCTTGCCTTGCTTCCTTACATCTTTATATTGCAAAGGAACATAACATTCGAGTCCTTTAGCCTCTACAAAGGTCTTTGCTTTGTCAATGCGTCCATACGAAACGCGTAGAACGAACCATTGCTTGTTTCCGGCAGGCACATTCTCTACCGACACCCCATTCCTGCTATCTTCAGAAGTGGAGGGCGTGCGGGAGGTAAGTCCAGCACTTGGACACGATAAGCCAGTGTCGGATGGCTGCCCATTATACAATGAAGCGTCTGCCTTAGAAGGCTGGTTGGTAGTATCTTCCAATGTTGTTCAGAGGTTAGATTAAAACCAATAGACTTATTCTTGATAGAATTGTCATAATTAGACTACAAAGATAGGAAAACTAAACAAGAATGGAAAAAGAAAACAAGGAAAATATTTGTGTTGTGGAGTTCTTTAATTTATTAGGGCTGTTGGTGGCTGACTGATAGCGACTCATCTGCCAGACCATATACGAAACATCAAACGGTTTTTGGCATAGTCGCCAATATTAAGAATCTTATAGGTATGCGAACCTATACCTATAGGCGGAGTGCCTTTATAAATATTGCAGACCGCTGGAATGTGTACCTTTGTTCATGGTTGCTTGAATTGATATTTGCAATAAACAAGGGTAACTAAAAAGGCTGGATTCTTCGTGATGGAATCCAGCCCTAATTGTTTTACTCAAAATATCTTAGCATACAGCAATAAGAAGTTATGCATGACTGCAATATCCTGTTATATACTGCAGAATGTAAATCTTGCTCGTCTTTTTACATCTTCATTACCCTTCTCTTATTACCACTGTCACGCCGCGTGCAGCCTGCGCTCCCATTACCAGCGCCTGCTCTATGTCGGCAGTCTTTGATGGTCCAGAGATGAATGTGCCGAGTCCGGTTTCTGGCATGCAGATGCGGTCGTATGCCTCGTGCATGTTGTTCACGATGCCGCTCTTAGGGAGGACGATGACCAGATATTCGCTGATGAAGCATACTGCTTTCTCCTTCATGTCCTGCGGAATCCAGACGCAACCATTCTCCGCCACTCCAATCTGTCCGTACACCACTCCTACGTCGGTGCCGTTAAGGTCTTGCGCCTCTGCCACGGTGTCGGGATTGATGGTGGCGATGGTGAGTTCTGCTATGTTAGAGGCAATGGTCTTTGCCTCCGGATAGGCGTTTCTTACGATGTCGTCAAGCTTTTCGTTCGGCTTAGCCATCACCACTTTGCTGCCCACCGACATGCTCATATCCACAAACTGCTTTACCGTGTCGTCGTACGATATGCCGTCTATCGGTGTGTTGGGCATCGGATACTGTTCGTGTGTGTTGCGTCGCAACTTCTCCAATAGTTCGTCTTTGTATGTCATTGTTCTTTCTGTTCGTTTTGGTTCAGTTTTCCTTTCTTCCACATTGTCTGGAACGACTCATTCGCAAATTTCGGCATTGCGTGTCCCACGCCCCACGGATTGAGTGAGCGTATGTGCGTAAGGCTGTCAGGTATGAGGTTGGCAAGAGGAGCCAGACGCAAGGCTGAAGAATAGAGTAGGGGATGGTTGAAGAGCTCTTCCATTCCCTTTGACATGCACTTCTTCATCGTGTCTGCCTTGTGCAGCGAGTCGAGCTTCTGTCTCCACATATAGACCTGCGAACCGGGGTTCACCTTAGCCGGGCATACGTTGTCGCATGAGAGGCAGAGCGTGCAAGCGCTGACGTTGTCGCTGTAGCGTGACGCATCGTGCAGCATACCAAGGTTGATGCCGATAGGTCCGGGGATGAAGTAGGTGTATGAGTAGCCACCCGAGCGGCGGTATACGGGGCAGGTGTTCATGCAGGCTCCGCAGCGAATGCACTTCAGCGTTTCCCAATGCTCGTCGTTGGCAAGGATGTCGCTTCGTCCGTTGTCCACGAGTATGACGTGCATCTCTGCTCCCGGTCTTGCCTGACGGAAGTGTGAGGTGTAGGCCGTTGTGGGCTGTCCGGTAGCAGAGCGGCAGAGCAGTCGCTGGAATACGGCGAGCGACTTGTAGTCGGGCACAATCTTCTCTATTCCCATTGCCACGAGATGTAGCTTGGGCATTGATGTTGACATGTCGGCGTTGCCCTCGTTGGTGCAAACCACGATATCGCCGGTCTTTGCCACACCGAAATTGCATCCTGTCATTCCTGCTCCTGCTTCCATAAACTGGTTGCGTAGATGCTTGCGTGCGCATTGCGTAAGGTATGTCGGGTCGTAATTGCCTTTCTCCGTGCTGATGCCTTTCTCCTCGAACATCTGTCCCACCTCTTCTCGCTTTAGGTGTATGGCAGGCATTACGATATGGCTCGGTTTCTGATGTAGCAGTTGCAGGATGCGTTCGCCAAGATCGGTCTCCACGACGTCGATGCCGTGATTCTCAAGGAACGGGTTCATGGCACACTCCTCGGTAAGCATCGACTTGCTTTTCACCATCTTCTTTACGCCATGACTTTGCAGTATGTCGAGCACGATGTTGTTAAAGTCGTTGGCGTCTTTAGCCCAATGCACAATGACGCCACGGCTCTCCAGTTGCGTGCTGAACTCCTCCAGATAGTCAGCCAAGTGCGTTACGGTGTGCTGTTTTATCTGGCTGGCATGTTCGCGCAGCTCCTCCCATTCTGGCAACCCTGACGCCATGTTGTCGCGTTTTTGTCTTAGCGACCAGAAGGTGGCGTCGTGCCATGTGGTCTTTGCTCTGTTGTCGTTGAAGCGTCGTGCCGCTTCTGAATGTATTGTGCTCATAGTCCTGCTGCTAATATTTCTACCACGTGTATGAACTTTATAGGCTTGTTCTCCTTCTTTGCAATGCCCTGCATGTGCATAAGACATGACGAGTCGGGACCGGTGATGTATTCCGCTCCCGTAGCCATGTGACGTTCTATCTTGTCCTCTCCCATGCGTTTCGACACGTCCGGCTCTTCTACGGAGAACATACCTCCGAATCCGCAGCACTCGTCTTTTCTCTCCGGCTCACGGATGGTGATGCCGTCCACGAGTTTAAGCAAGTCGATAATCTTGTTGAACTGCGGCACCTGTCTTTCTGAGGGCGACGACAGTCCAAGTTCGCGTACGCCGTGACACGAGTTATGTACGCTTACTATGTGCGGGAAGTGAGCCTTGAGGCTTGTTGGTTTTACGACGTCGTGTAGAAACTCTACCACGTCCATTGTCTTCTTTGACGTGAGACATTCGTGATTGCCCTTGGCAAGTCGTGGATGATAAAACTTGACAAAAGCCGCGCACGATGCCGATGGTGCAACCACGTAGTCGAACCCCTTGAAGAGGTCGTCGAAGTGTCGTGAGATGTCCGTAGCCATCTTCTCAAAGCCGGCGTTTGCCATAGGTTGTCCGCAGCAAGTCTGCTTGAGAGGGTAGGTGACGTCGAGTCCGAGGCTTGTCAGGAGCTTGTACGTTGCCACTCCCACTTCCGGATACAATGCATCGACGTAACATGGAATAAACAATCCTATCTTCATAATGTCTTTAAAACCCTATTAGCGTGTAAAAAGTGTTCTTCTTTTTTATTGTTTTTATTTGTTGGCAAAAGTAATAATAAAAAATGAAAATGTTTATCCGTTATTATTTATTAAAAGTTAATTTTACGGTGTAACGACTGATCGGCTATTTAAAGTGAATTAGAAAAATTCTAATCCTTATATCATCATCTCATCCTATAACACCCCGGTACGTGAAAAACATATCTTTTAATAATGAAGAATATCGCAACGATAGAATTTATCTATAAAAGTATAGTTAGTGTCTTTGATGTATCTATAATAAAAGCATTATCTTTGTACGCGAAATCGAAACACCAATTTAAAGAACAAGGAAAACAATATGGAAACGAGAAAAGAAATAGCGGCAGAAAAGAAACGTTGCGGTTCACATAATTGCACACAGGCTGTGCTTTGCACCTACCACGACTTCACCGGAATGGAAGAAGAAACCATTAAGAATGCGGGCAATGCCTTTGCGGCTGGTATGGGTAATATGGATGGAACTTGTGGCGCCCTCGTTGGAGCTGGCATCGTACTCGGACTTGCCACTAAGGACAAGGTAAAGTCTATAAAGGGCATGAGGCAAATTATGGATAAATTTAAGCAGCGCAATGGTGCCACACAATGCAAGCTGCTAAAAGGTGTGGGCACAGGAAAGGTACTTCGCGAATGTCCACTTTGCGTGGCTGACGCATCTGAATTTCTGGAAGAAATACTGGAAAAGGAAGGCTGCCGGAAGTAAGCTGTAGAATCTATACGACATTCTTATATATCAAACCATTATACCAAACAACGACATGGCTAAGTATAAAGCAATTAACGAGCAGGACCGCTGCGTGGCATGTGGTCAATGGGAATACCGCTACTAAGCAATACGGTTGCATTGGAATGGCGTGCTGTTGGCACTACGTTGCAAACGTTATACAATTTCGTGGAATGAAAAAGCATTCTTGTTGATTTTTTTTCGTTTACACGGATATTATTCGTATATTTGCAACCTATTTTTAAAATCAAGATAACCTATAAATGTCAAAAAGATTTCTAACCCTCGCTGCAATGTTCATGCTTGCAGCCTCTGCTTTCGCCGTGCCGGCGAAGCGTGTGAAGCGTCAGGTGCAGCAGCCTGATGGCTCCGTGCTCACAGTGATGTTGCGCGGCGACGAGAATTTCCATTACACAAGTACAGAAGATGGTCAGCCGTTGGTGCAACGTGCTGATGGTGCATATTGCTATGCTACGCTCGATAGCAACGGTAAGTTGACTGCGTCTGCGCAGGTGGCTCACGACGTTGAGAGTCGTGGTGCTGCAGAGTTGTCGTTCTTGAACTACTACACTGCCGAATCGCAGAAGGTGCGTTCGCTCGGTATGGAGCGTGCTAAGCAGCGTAACGCTCGCCGCATGGCTCGCCTCGCTAATCGTGGCGTGGTTGATGCTTCTGGCAAGCCGGTGCGCAGGGTTATGGCTGGTGCTACTGGTGGCGAAGGTATCGGCGTCACGGGTAAGCGTAAGGGTCTTGTAATCCTCGTGAACTTTAAGGATAAGAAGATGCAGTCGAAGCACACTCAGGCTGAGTGGAACGACTATTTCAACAAGGTTGGCTATAATAAATATGGTAACAATGGCTCTGTTCACGACTATTTCTATGCGCAAAGCTATGGCAAGTTAGACCTTGAGTTCGACGTAATAGGTCCGGTTACAGTGTCGAAGAACATGGCATCATACGGTGCTAATGATGCTCAGGGCAATGATATTGACCCTGCCGGCATGATTAAGGAGGCTTGCGAATTGGCTTATGCTAAGGAGAAGATGGATATGTCGCAGTACGACTGGGATGGCGATGGTGCTGTCGACCAGGTGTACGTGATTTATGCTGGCTATGGGGAGGCTGCAGGTGGTGAAGCGAATACCATTTGGCCTCACGAGTGGGACATACAAGGTGGTGGTTACAGCCTTGTGCTTGGCGGTCAGCGCATCCGTACATACGCTTGCTCGTCGGAGCTTAATGGTGGTTCTGGCACATACATCAGCGGTATTGGCACCGCTTGTCACGAATTTAGCCATTGCATGGGCATCCCCGACTTCTACGACACAGCAGGTGGCGGCTGCTTCGGTATGGATGCATGGGACTTGATGGACTACGGTTCGTATGGCGGTGATGGTTATGAGCCTACTGGATATAACACTTACGAGAAGTGGGTGAGTGGTTGGATAGAGCCTACTATCCTCACCGAGCCTTGCTACATAAAGAATATGAAGCCGCTGAGCGATGCTCCTGAGGCGTGCGTTGTGTTCAACGAAGCGAACAAGAACGAATACTATATCTTCGAGAACCGCCAGCTGAAGGGCACCGACGTTGCTCTCCCTAACCACGGTATGCTTGTCATACACGTCGACTACGACCAGAAGGTGTGGTTTGACAATGAGGTGAACAACACGTCTAACCACCAACGCTTCACTGTTGTGCCTGCCGACAACAAACTTACATCGGAGACAGTAACCGGCGACACATACCCTGGCACTACAAAGTCGACCGAGCTGACCGACACATCGAAGCCGGCTGCCACATTGTTCAACGCCAATAGCGACGGACGCAAGTTCCTCGGCAAGCCGGTGACAGATATCACGGAGAAGGACGGTCTTATTTCGTTCACATTTATGGGCGGTGTTAATCTCGATGCACCACAGCCGAAGGTGATGAACATGACCGAGACATCGTTCACTGGCGGTTGGAACGCAGTAGATGGAGCCGAAAGCTACACTGTAGAACTGCGCGAGAAGAGCAATCTGCCTTCTGTAGATGAGGCTGTTAAACTGAGCGAAGACCTCAGCAAATGGGGTGAGAAACTTGCAGTTGACGGCACTAATGATATATCTTCCAACCTTGATAGCAAGATGCAGAATAAGGGCTGGACAGGAGATAAGGTGTTCGAGTGTCCGGGTTGTGCAAAGGTAGGTACTGCGAAGAAGCAGGGCAACCTCACTTCGCCTCTCATTACCGACAACTCTTCGGCAAGTGTAACCGTTCGTCTCTCTGCAAGCGCATACGCTAAGGATGCTACTGATATTACAGTGTCGCTCCTCGATAACGATGATGCAACAATCGCTGAGCAGACAATAAAAATGGATGGCACAATGGCTACAATCGTACTCGATAATGCCGACATGAAAGACTACAAGGTTATGGTGCAGCCGAAGAAGCGTGGCTATATCTACTTTGTAGGTATCTACGACGGCGACTACTCGGCAGAGGACTTCCAGAGCATGAACGTCGCTCCGAAGACAGCAATGAAGGCGGCTGCACAGCGTTTCACGGGCATAAAGACTACTTCGTATAAGTTCGATAAGCTCACAGCCGGCATTACATATCAGTGGCGTGTGTGCGCCGTAGCCGGCGACGCAATGTCGAAGTGGAGTGCTTGGCAGACTGCCGACCTCGCTACTTGGAGTGGCATCAACGGCGTGACGGAGAGTGCAGCACAGCTCGCTGCCGGCGACCTCGTAAAGGTTTACTCTTCTGTAGGTACTGCTCTCGGTACTATGACTTACGGCGACTTCTGCCGCATGGCGCTGCCTGCTGGTGTTTATGTAGTGAAGAGTGCAAAGACTACACTTAAGGTGACAAAGTAAGAAGCTTTAATAGGGGCGTAATCGCCCCATAAAGTGGAATGTATAGTGATACAAAAAAGCCTGTTGGAGCAATGCTTCAACAGGCTTTTTTGTATCTTATAAGGTAGTGTTACTAAAGAGACTATAATCTTTAGAACTCGCTATGCGATTTACTTAACGATGATTTCGTCGGTGAAGAGCCAACCGCCATCCTCTGTTGTGCTACCCTGCACACGGATGTAGCGTGTCTTTGCATTGCCCTTCCAAGCGAAATTGCGGAAACCGAGCTGAATGTCGCGGTCGACGGGAGTAGACTTGCTGTAAACCTCCTTGAAGTTCTGACCATCCTCACTGAACGAAATCTTGTACTCCGACGGGAAGAACACCCATGCGCCGTAAGCCTGCATGAAGTCGGCAGCTACGGTAGAGATCTTCTGTACCTTGCCGAGGTCGATAGTAAGGTCGAGGCAGTAGCCCTTGTTGCCGAGGAAGCCCTGCCACTTCTGGTCGCCGTATGTCCATCCGCCGTGCTGTCCGTCGACGAGAGTCTTGTCGCCCTGCGCCTTGTACTTGTCCTCGTAGCGGTGGTTGAAGATGATGTTGCAACCTATCGCCTTGTGCTTTGTGGTCTTGAACGACTCGGGACGTTCGCCGCGTTCCTTCTTGAGGTCGAAGGTGTTCACGCCTTGCTTGTGCAGACGTTCGCACTCTACGATGGCACGCTTGCGAAACTCGGGGTAGTTCTTGGTCTTTGTGCCGTTCCATCCGATCTCGGCGATGGCGAGGGCACGCGGATAGAGCATATACTCTACGTGCTCTGCTGTAGGCACGTATTCGGTCCAGAGGTTAGCCTGCACGCCGGTAATCTTGTTGCGTACTTCCTCGGGCAGAGTGCCACCAGGCACGTAGCTGTACACCTTTTCGAGTGGGAGGAAGCCGCCGATAGCCTCGGGCTGAGTGTCGGGAGCATCCTGATAGTAGTCGAGATACCAGTATCCGCTGGGCGAGAGCACCACGTCGTAGCCATGGTCGATAGCCTCCTGCGCCTTCTCAAGACCGCGCCACACCATCACGGTGGTGTTCTTGGCGAGGTTGCCGGCTATCACCTCGTCCCAACCCACGAGCTGGCGTCCGTGGTCGGTGAGGAACTTTCCGAAGTGAGCGATGAGGTGCGCCTGCAGACCATCTTTATCGGTGCCGAGTTCCTTCATCTTCTGCTGGCAGAGCGGACAAGAAGGCCATGAAGCCTTGTCTGCCTCGTCGCCACCGACGTGGATGTATTTAGAGGGGAAGATGTCCATCACCTCTTTCAGTACGTTCTCAAGGAAGTCGTATGTAGCCACGCTGCCCGGGCAGAAGTCCATCTGCTTGTAAGGCTCGTGTGTGCAAGAGAGCTCCGGGTAAGCGGTGAGCACCTCAGCCGAGTGACCAGGCATCTCAATCTCGGGCACGATCGTTATGCCACGCTCTGCTGCGTACTTCACGAGGTCGCGCAGCTCGTCCTGAGTGTAGTAGCCACCGTATGCGCCCTCTTCGCCTTCATTCTTGTACTTGCATCCGAGTTTGCTCCATTCCTTCCAGGTCTTTCCTTCGCGCCATGCAGCAAGACTGGTAAGGCGAGGATAGCGTTTTATCTCTATGCGCCAGCCTGCAGCGTCGGTGAGGTGGAGGTGGAGACGGTTGAACTTATACTGTGCCATCACGTCAATCTGCTTCTTGAGAAAAGCGATTGGCTGGAAGTGGCGCGACACGTCGAGCATCAGCGAGCGCCACTTGAATGCGGGAGCATCATGAACGTCGCACGCCATGATGCCATTCTTCTGCTTCAGCTGCTCTACGGTCTGCCAGGCGAAGCGGAAGCCGTCGGCTGTAGCAGCACTGATGAGCAGTGTGTCCTTAGTGATGTGGAGGTTGTAAGCCTCGGGCGACGTAGCGTTGGCAAGGCGTGTGAAGCGTACCACCTGCTGAGCGTTGTTGTCAGCCTTTGCTGACCACTGCTTCGAGTAGATGTTCTCTGCATCCGCGCCAACCTCGTTGATGAGTTTCACCTTTGTTGTTGCGGTGCTGAACGCGCCCTTGCCTGCATTGAACGACTGCGGCTTTGGTAGCAACGACTGTGCCGATGCTGCTTGAGCGGTAATCATGCAGCCGAAGAGTAGGGCTGCTAATGGTTTGTTTGTCATTTTATAGTTATCAGTTTTTAAATTAGTACCTTTAAGTGTTCTCCTGCGTGGTTCTTGCAAGAAACACGCAGGCTTATCTGTCTATGAAGTAGGCGGCGAACGCCAATGCCATCATTATAATAGCAATGGTGAACACCACGATGTATGCAACTTTTGCGTACAATTTCTTTCTTTGTATAGCCTTTAGGCTTTGTTCGCGAAAAGCGTCAATGCCCTCTTTCTTGTGGCTATGTCTATGCTTATGTTTGTGTTCTTGCATAATGCGAGTATATGTTAACAACTTGTGTTGTTTGATAAATTAGAATTGAGGAGAGTGATTTAGAACTTCACGTCGAGCTGAAGGTCGAACATGTTATAGTTCGACTTATTCAGGCTACGGTCGTTGACGCGAGCATATTCTGCTGCAATCATTACGTGCTTGCCAATCCAGTAGTTGGCACCAATCTCGTACTGAGTCTTCGATGTGTGCCAGTTGGCTTGCGGACGATAGAGATCGTAGCGCGCCTTTGCATAGAGTTTCTTGCTGATAACCGGCGCAATCATAAGTGCGTAGAAGCCGTCAGCCTTGTCGCCTGCAGCGTAGTTGATAGTGCAGTCGGTCTCCTTGCCAGAAGCGTTAGATGTCTTGAAGCCGTAGCCCTGACTGTGGATATACTCCGAACGCACGGTCCAATCGTGGGCTGCATATTCGGCGCTGATGGCATAGCGGTTCTTCTCAAGCGAGCGCACACCGTTCTTAGCTACAGCGTTTCCGTTAGCGTCTACCTCAGTCCATGTGCCCTTGCGAGCATACGAACCGGTCCATCCGAAGGCACCGATGCGCAGACCCTTCACTGGAGCCACCCATACGCCGCCGATGATGTCCTTGCGCTGGTCGACATCCTTCATGTTAGTGCCCTGACCATTGAACACGCCCACCTGATAGTGGAGGTAGTGGTGTCCGTCGTTAGCCTTGAGCAGGTCGCCCTGCAGCTGCACGCCGATGTCGCGTCCGTTGCTTGAGTGTTCGCCGTTGCGGTCGCTGAATCCGGCAAGCTTAGTGACGTTCTGCGAGTAGCTCATAAAGCCCTGCGTAATTGGGTGCATGGGGTTTTCGAAGGTGAACGGGCGCTTGAACTGACCCGCCTTCACCTTGAACGCATCGTACTTTTGCCACTCGGCGAAGGCATCGACCATACGTGGTGCCACGGTGAGGTTAGAGGTGTTGCCGTTCACCTGCAGCTGCGCCTTCCAGTAGAAGTCCTTTGCCACGCGTCCTTCGAGTGCCATACGCACCATACGGATGTTGAACGAGTTGATGTCCTTTTCGCCCTTGTTGCTTTCCTTGTCGCTGTACTGATACTGCGACATGATGTAACCGCTGAACTTGATGTCGCTAAGCACCTTCAGCTTCGCTTCTTTCTCTTGTGCTGACACACTGCCGAAAGCGAGAGCGGCGAGTGCGAGAGTTGCTAATGTTTTCATTATGAGTTTTGAATTTTGAGTTTTGAGTTTTGAATTGTTGCGACATGCGTCGCAATTTTGAGTTTTGAATTTTGAGTTGAGAGTTGCGAATTCAAAATTCCAAATTGAATAATTCCTAATCGGCGTAGCCGACAATTCAAAATTCAAAACTCAAAATTCAAAACTCGATTTATTTTTCTTCCAAAAGAACTACGTTCTCAACGTGCGGCGTATGCGGGAACATGTCCACCGGCTGCACCGCCATCACTTTGTACGCCACATCGAGCGCCTGGAGGTCGCGTGCCTGCGTAGACGGGTTGCAGCTGACGTAGACGATGCGCTTCGGGTGAGCGCGCAGGATAGTGTCTATCACGTCCTGGTGCATACCGGCGCGTGGCGGGTCGGTGATGATCACGTCGGGGCGACCATGCTTCTGGATGAACTCGTCGTTGAGGATGTCCTTCATGTCGCCGGCGTAGAACTTGGTGTTGCTGATGTTGTTCACCTCAGAGTTCACCTTTGCGTCCTCGATAGCCTCGGGCACGTACTCGATGCCTATCACCTCGCGTGCCTGACGCGCCACGAAGTTGGCGATGGTGCCCGTACCGGTATAGAGGTCGTACACCAGTTCGTCGCCGGTGAGCTTGGCGAAGTTGCGTGCCACGGAGTAGAGGTGATAAGCTTGCTCGGTGTTGGTCTGGTAGAAGCTTTTCGGACCAACCTTGAAGCGCAGGTCCTCCATCGTCTCGAAGATGTGGTCGTTGCCCTTGAATACAGAGAGGTCGAGGTCGCCGAACGTGTCGTTGCACTTCTGGTTGTCGACGTACATGAGCGATGTTATCTCGGGGAACTTGTCGGCGATGTGCTGCAGCAACGCCTTGGCGCGCTGCTCGTCGCCCTCCTCGTCGTAGTGGAACTGGATGAGTACCATCCACTCGCCCGTGTTCGAGTTGCGTATCATGATGTCGCGCAGCAGTCCGTGCTGCTGTCTGAGGTCGAAGAAGGTCATGCCGGTAGAGAAGGCGTAGTCGCGAATGGCGTTGCGAATCTTGTTGTGTAGGTCGTCCATGAGCCAGCACTTCTCGATAGGCAGAATCTTGTCGAAAGCTCCGGTGATGTGGAAACCGATGCCGTTCATGTTGTCGAACTGCGTGCCTTCGGCAATCTGCTCACGTGTGAGCCAGCGCTTGTTGCAGCATCCGAACTCCAGCTTGTTGCGGTATTCCTTGATGTGTACCGAGCCCATGATGGGCATGAACTCCGGCAGCTCTATCTTTCCGATGCGTGTGAGCTGGTCGAACACCTGCTGCTGCTTAGCCTTCAGCTGCTCCTCGTAGGGCAGGTTCTGCCATTTGCATCCGCCGCAGATGCCGAAATGCTCGCACATCGGCTCTGTGCGTACCTCGCTCTTCTTGATGAAGCGTATTACTTCCGCCTCGCAGTAGCTGTGTTTCTTCTTGCGTACCTGCAGGTCAACCACGTCGCCGGGCACGGCGAACGGCACGAAAACAACCATGTCGTTGACGTGTGCCAGTGATTTTCCTTCGGCAGCAACCGCCTCAATAGTTACGTTCTCGAGTATTGGTAGTGGTTTCTTCTTTCTTGACATTATTATATATGTATTATTTTAAAATGCAAAATTAGAAAAATAATTTGAAAGTTTCAAATTATATACAAAAATAAGAAACAAGAAGAGGGCGCCAAAACTAAAGAATTGACCCCCTCTCTTCAACTTTCAATTTAAAACAAAGTATTACTTAACGCCCAACTCTGCAAATCCCATTGCCTCGCCGGCTACGACCATGCGCTCAGCGCGCAGCTTCACGTAGCGTGTCTTTGTGGCGTTGAAGATTACGGTCTGTAGTATCGGGTTGTTCTGCAGGTTTGAGAACTCGCCACTCTTCAGCACGCGTTCGTTGCCGCCCTTGGCGTCGCACGCCGCGATGGTGTAGGTGTGGATGAGTCCGCGTCTGCCCTCGCTCTGGTCGGGCAGATACTGCAACGTAGACACCTCCTGCTCGCTACCAAGGTCGATGAGCACTTCGTTGCCGTTACAGAACCAAACGGTCTGCGGGTTGCGGTCTGTAGCCTTCTCCCATTCAGCCTTGTCGGCGCCGATGATAGCGAACCTCAGAGACTTGATAGCCTCTGCTGTGGGGTTCCATGTGAGCTGTGCGTCCTTGCCGCCGTAGTAGATGCCCACATTGTTGAGGCAGATCGGTCCGCGCGAGTCGATGATGCGCACGCGCACGCTCTTCGTCTCCACGGTGCGGAAGCGCAGCAGACGCTTGTAGCCGATAGTTGTCGTCTCCTCGCCCTGCTCAACGCTGCGCCAAACCTTGCCGTCGAGGTACTCCACGGCGAACTTCTTCACGCGCTGTCCAAGCGGTATATACTCCTGCAGCATGATGCGGTTCATCAGCTGTGGCTTCTTGAAGTCGAACGTTATGGTAGCCGATGTGACGCCGTCGGCGGTAGCCCAGTAGGTATCCCACGAGTCGTCGGTCATAGCTTTTGCTGTGAATTCGCCGCCACGCTCGTTGCTCACTTTCGGAGTCATGCCAGCCACGAGGTTGTGCTGCAGTTCGCGCTGAATCATCTTGTGGAAGTTGACGGCGTTAGCCGAGTCGGTGGGGTGGATGAGTCCTTCGCGGTCGACGGGGAAGTTGAGCAGCAACGTAGCGTTGTGGCCCACCGAGCGGTAGTAGAGGTCGGCAAGCTGTTCGGGCGATTTCACACGATCGTCCTCTTCGGGGTGATAGAACCAACCCGGACGGATAGACACGTCGCACTCGGCAGCCGTCCACTGGTCGCCGTCGGCGTGTCCGTACTGCAGTTCGGGGTAGTTGGGGTAGCCCGGGTAAACCGTGTTCTTGCGCAGGAACGCCCAGTTGGTCTCGCCGGCAAATCCTTTCTCGTTGCCCACCCAGCGGCAGCCCGGACCGCCGTCGCCGAACACTACGGCGTTCGGCTGAATGCTGTCGAGCATAGCGAAGATATGTGGGTAGTTATAGTAGTTCTTGCGGTCGATAGTGCGTGAGTCCTTCGCACCGCCATAGTAGCCGTCGCCACCGTTGGCTCCGTCGAACCACACCTCGAACACGTCACCGTAGTTGGTGAGAAGGTCGTGCAGCTGAGCGTAGAAATAGGGCAGGTAGCCCGGCGTAGCATAGTCGGCACGCGAGCGGTCCCACGGCGAGAGGTACACTGCGAACTTCAAGTTGTACTTCTTGCACGCCTCCGACAGTTCGCGCACGATGTTGCCCTTGCCGTTCTTGTACGGCGAGCGGCTCACGTTGTAGTCGTTGCCCTCGAAGGGCCACAGACAGAAGCCGTCGTGATGCTTCGCGGTGAGTATCACGCCCTTCATGCCGGCAGCCACGAGTGTCTTTGCCCACTGCTCGCAGTCGAGGCGTGTGGGGTTGAACGTAGCTGGGTCGGAGTCGCCGTAGCCCCATTCGCGGTCGTTGAAGGTGTTCAGACCGAAGTGGATGAAAGCGTAGGTCTCCATGCGCTGCCAATCGATTTGCTTCTGCTCTGGGAGCGGAAGGATAGGAGCCGGAGCCTTCACTGTGCTCTGTGCCGACGCGGTGAGGCTGGCAAGAGCCATTACTGATGATATGATTAGTTTGTTCATTTTGCTGTTATGATGTTTTGAGGGGCTTATTGTTTATTACAAGGTGTATTTGCCTGCTGTAATCTTCTTTACACAGAGTTTCTTGAATACGATGTTATAGTAGTCGTCCGGCTCTATCTCCGGGTGGCGGAATGCATCCTCCTCGTAGAGGAACAGAATCTTGCCGTCCTGCGCCTGCACCATTGTAGAGTAAGCCGAAGTGGTGGTGCTTACTTGGTATGCACCCTCCCAATCCTTAGCGATGGTTTCTGGCGACGCATAGTCGGTTTTCGTGCGCAGGGCTTTGTAGAAGATAGCCACGTTGGAGCGACCCGGACCCGTGGGCACACTCTGCAGCATCAAGTCGACCGCTTTGCCCTGCGCGTCCTTCGCTTTCACCACGAGGATTTCGCCGTTGCACGCGCTGTCGCCGTTCTTCACGCCGTTGTTGGCAGCCGACGAGAATGCCACTGTGCCCCAGGCACCCGTAGCCTTTTTCTTGTCAGCGTACTTATAGATGTTGAAAAAGCGTCCGTTCTGTGTGCGCGAGCTGATGAGCACATCGCCGTTCGGCAGCTCCTCGAGCTTTGCCTCGTCGCCCTTTGGCGCAGTCTCGGCAGCATTCGCGCCAAGTAGGTGCCATGTCTTGCCGAGGTCGTCGCTGTAGAGCACGCGGTTGCCCTCGTGTGTGGTCAGCGCTGTGTACACACGATAGTGCGAGCCCACCTTGATGCGCGAGCTTTGGCAGATGCGTCCGCTTGTGAAGAATGCCGACTTCATGCCGTCCACCAGTCCGTACACGTGCTGCGTCACCTCCTCAGCCTTCCATGTCTTTCCCTCGTCCGACGATGTGTAGCGACCCATCATCTGCGGGTTCTCGCGTGTCGACTCCCAGTAGCCCACGCCGCCCGAGGCGCACATGAGCAGTATCTCGCCCGTCTCGCGGTCGCACACCACGGCAGCGTCGCCGTGAGCGCAGTCGAAACTGCTTGCTATGTGGTTGCCTCCGCGTGCCACCATCTGCTCCGTTGCGGTCCATGTCTTGCCACCGTCGGTGCTCTCCTTCATAACGATGTCGATATGGCGTCCGCCGCCGATGTCCTTGTTGTCGTAGCGGTGGTCGGTGAAGGCGATTATCTTGCCCGACTTGCACTGGATGATAGCCGGGATGCGATACTGTGCGTCGGCGTGCAGGAAGAGCTTCGTGCCATCGGCGAGGCTCTTGCAGCATCCGTTAGCAGGCTTGCCTGCGCAGCATCCGCTGGTTGGCTGTTTGCCGCAAGTCATTTTACACTGTGCCGTAGCTGTTGTGCCGAGCGTCATGCCGGCAGCAAGAAATAGGGTAGGGAGTAAATGCTTCATTTCTTGATATTTTGGCTAATATAATTTATTTAGTAGATGTTAATTCTGCAAATTTACGGATTTTTCCTGACAAAAGACTCGTTGTCGCTACTTTTTTGATGCCCTATTAAATGTATATAAGTTTCGCACGTCCCATCGTCTACTCGTCTCTTGTCTACTCGCCTCCTGTCTCTTGTCTACTCGTCTCCTGTCAAGCCGATTGCGTCCGCCGTCCGATCAGATTGCGTCCGCCGTCCGATCAGATTGCGTCCGCTGTCCGATCAGGTTGCGTCCGCCGTCCAATCAGATTGCGTCCGCTGTCCGACGGTTATACCAGCACTGGTACATTGTACAAACGAGCTGAAAAAATGACGTAACGTCAGCCGTTTGCTTATTGAAAGTGGCATTTTATAGTTGAAAGTGAAACTTTTTTGGTCTAATTGTTGTTAGTTTCAATATTAAATCGTATATTTGTGGCAAAATTTCTAACTAAAAAACACGTATTATGAAACACAACTACATGTTAGGCCTTGCGATGACGGGCTTGTTAAGCTTGCCGTCGTACGTACAAGTTAGTGCACATCAGTTTCCAACGCCTTTCAATGCAGCTAAAGCGTTTGCAGCTCCGGTATGGGCACCGAAGACTCCTTCGCTTGCTCCATCGGCTATTGACGACAAGGCGAAAGGCATCACGATGTATGCTGGCGAACGTATGGACCAAAGCAAGAAGCGTTCGTTCATCAAGTTTAAATCGAAGGATGTACACAACTTCCAGCAGATTCAGTACTATCAGTTTGAAGATAAAGTAGGCGAGCAGCTGTATGGTCTTACATGTGGAGCTTCAGATGGTAAGAACTACTATGGTTTCTTCGCATACGACTATACGTTCAGTCAGATGGTTAAGCACTTCTCTAAGATCGACTTGGAGACAGGCGACACAACACACATCCGCTCGTTCACCAAAGAAGAGCAGGCTGCGTGGTACGGCAACGGCTATGGCGGTACGCTGCGCAATGCGCTTTACGACATGGCTTACGACCCGTCTTCTGACACATTCTTCGCTCTCGGCTACGGCTGGAACGAAGACGGCTCGGTAGGCCATTCTATTCTCTATTCCATTGATGTAGAGACCGGTAAGTATGAAAAGATACAGGATTTTGATAATGATATCCTCCACGAGTTCTGCTTCGACGCACACGGCAATATGTATGCCGTACGTCCGAAGTGGCTTGTGAAAACCGAGGATGGCAAACAGGTGGAATACAACGGCGGAACCGAGCTTGTGAAGTACGACAACAACTTTCAGGAGATTTCGGCAAAGGAGATAAAGGACGAAAGCAACAATGCTATCGTCATGGTGCAGTTCGGTGCTGTGTCTATCGACAATAACACGGGTCTCGTATATTGGATTCCGGCATTGTCGAGCGGTGCTACACGCATCTACACCGTTGATACGGACAAACTGACGAAGAAGGGCTGCTACACCGCAGTGCAGCACAGCAGCTTCATGCCGGGCAACTGGTTCACGGGTCTTTACGTGCCGTACCTCGAAGCCGACAAGTCGACCGCAGCCGGCCAGGTGAAGAACCTCAACGTGATGCCTGACGAGTCGGGCGCGCTCAGTGCTAAGTTTACATGGACCAACCCATCGAAAGCATGGAACGGCTCCGCACTCAGCGAGTTTAAGGAAGTGCGCATCTATCGCAAGAAGGACGGCGTAGCCACAAGCGACCGCGTCACTTCGAAGGAACTGCTCTCGTCGAAGGTGTCCGAACTCGTAGCGACAGTGCCTGCCGACGGCAAGATGGGCGAGGCAATGGAGTACGTAGACAGCAAGGCGAAGCTCGGCTTGAACACATACTACGTTGTTCCGTCGCGCGTGGCTGGCGAACTCGGTGTGCCTGACAGCATTCGCTGCTACGTAGGTGGCGACGTGCCGGGCGCAGTAGGCGATGTGGCTATCGAGAAGACTGGCGAAGGCATCAAGCTCTCGTGGACAGCTCCGACAAGCGGATTGAACAACGGCTACTTCGTGGCTTCTGAGCTCAACTACAAGATTACGCGTATGCCGGATAAGAAGGTGGTAGCAGAGAACCTCACCGCTACTACGTTTGAGGATAAGGCATTAGGCGACTACTCTAAGTATTACTACCTCATCCAGGCGAATACAAAGATTGGCGCAGGTGCAGTGGTACAGACTGCCGGCGTTTTGGCAGGCAACGCATTGGTACCGCCACTCGATCTGAAGACTGACAGACCTGACAACGCAGCTGTTTGGCAGTCGGTTGGCGGATTCTTGTTCGACTATAGCGACTACAACCAGAGCCTTACAGCCTACGGTAACAACAGCGAAACATCAGGAACACTGTTCTCACCTCCAATTCAGTTGAAGAAAGGCAAGACATACCGTATCGTAGCCGACTTCTACGAGCACGAGCAGAATAGCACATTCGACTTGAAGACCACTATGGGTACAAGCAACGAGAGCGTCAAGGACGCAACAGTGCTCACCGAAGACTTGGCAAGAGAGGGCGCAGGCTACGAGCGTGCACTGGTAGAGGATAAGTTTACCGCTCCGTCTGATGGCACATACTATTATGGCTTCTCGCTCACCACGAAGTACGGTCAGTACAACTCATTCCGATTCTACGGTCTCACACTCGAGGAAATCATGGAGAAAGACATGCAGGCGGTAGAGATGAGTGGCATTAAGGAAGCAGTAGCAGAACGCGAAAACACCTGCACCGTGACAGTGCGCAACTTAGGCACAACAGAGCAGAGCAACTATAAGATAAGAATCTACTGCGAAGACGAAGGCAAGAGTGTTCTTGTTGGTGAGACAGCTGACGTGCCGGCTATCAAGTCGGAAGCTACAAAGAAGGTGGAAGTGAAGTTCCGTCCGAAGAACGAAGGCATCTCTAAGTTCTACGCAGAGGTGGTACTCGATGGCGATCAGAACCTGAGTAACAACAGAACTCCTTCTATCGAGCTCCCAGTAATCGACAAGGAGAACGCAGTATGGAGCAAGGTGGTTACAAGCAAGAAGGACGAGAGCGTAGATACCCACGGACCAGTTGTCTACTTCTCTACATACGACCATACCGAGCATATTTACTATGCTAAGGAAATCAAGGGCGTGGCTGGCGACCAGATCATGCGTATCGGCTACTCGTACAGTGCTAATGACAACCTTAAGGACCGCACAGCCGAGAGTAAGGTACAGGTGTACATGGGCCACACCACAAAGAAGGGATTCGAGTCGAAGACCGACGGCATGAGCAAGAACGATTTGACACTCGTATATGATGGTACGATGGTGCTTGAGCCAGGTCAGGACAATATGCTCATATTCAATCTCGACACTCCGTTCGAGTACGACCCGACACAGAACCTCGTTATCGTTATTGACCGCGAAGGCGAAGTGCCAAGCGAGCAGATGTTCTGCGCACTCTTCGACGTGTTTAGCGCCAATCCTAACTCGGGCGTGAACCGCTCACTCTCGTTCTCTGAGTCGTTCTCATACACAGCCGGCAAGGCTTCGTTGTGGGATTCGGCAGCACTGCTTTATCTCGCAGTGGAGAACCCGACTGGTATCACCTCTACTAAGGTGCTCGGCACACAGTTCAGCTACGATGGCGCAAGTGGAGTTCTCTCGGTAGACGATGCGGTTCGCAACGTCGCTGTCCACAGCGTAGACGGTATGCTTGTGAAGAGTGCTGACGTGAAGGGTGGACAACTCTACCTCGGTCTGGCTAAGGGCGTGTACGTAGTACGCATGACTACCGTGGACGGAAAGCAGAGCAATGTGAAGCTTTACGTTACGAAGTAAACTGATTATTTACAACTAAACATTCGACAATGAAATCATTCAGAAATTCTTTATTTCTGCTTGCACTGACAAGTCTACCCCTCACTGGGGCAGACTTGTTTGCGCAATCTGCAGACGATGCAATGCGACTCGGTTATTGTACAACAGAATACAGTAGCGGTCTTATTCTGCAAGACAAAGAAGGACCTGGTGTGTATCAGGCAGCAGTATATTTCACCTCCGACTTGCTCAACAAGTACGAGGGCGACAAGATTACAGCCGTTGAGTTCGCTATCAAGCCGAAACGTGGCTCCGAGGCAAAGGTGTTTGTATGCAATCACATTAATTATATGAGCACCACAACACTCGGTTCGGGCTCTACAACTGAGTACAGCGAGGGTTGGAACACCGTGAAACTCGACAAACCGGTGACTATTCAAAAGGGTATGGATCTCTATGTGGGCTATCAGCTCATGCTCGAAGAGGGCGAGCCGTTCGATTGTCTGCTCTTCGACCAGAGCCCATACGCTGTGCCTAACAACAACCTCTATGGCTTCAACACCGGCGAGGACAACTGGTACGACAACACTTCGGGCATCAACAAGAACGTATGTGTACGCGCAGTTGTTGAGGGCAAGAATGCACCAAACAACGATATCTCTTTCATAAAGATTGAACCACAGAACGGTAGCGACTACATGACGCAGAACGAACCGCGTTCGTACTACGCTTATGTGCAGAACAACGGCAAGACACCAATTACGTCATTCACGCTGACGATGAACTCGAAGACTACTTCGCAGACCCTGAAGAGCGAGAAGACATTCGAGGGCTTGAACATCCTGAACAACGTGCCGCAGAAGTTGAAGCTCGACGGTATCGCTATTCCAGCAGAGGGCAACGTAACCACCGAGTTCACTATCAGTAGTGTGAATGGAGAGAAAGACCCTTATCCTTCTGACAATACACTCAGCCGTCCAGGCTACTGCATCAAGGAAGGCTCTAAGGCTGTAGCACGCAAGGTGCTCTTCGAGGAATTTGTATCCGAGGCCTACGAAGGTATTCCGGCTGCCGACGAGATGTACGCATCGGTGTTCGACGAGCGCGATGACAAGGGCGACTTCGTATGGGTGAAGCACCACCGCAACTATAAGGGCGTGCAGGATCAGTTCGTGATTGACGAGGACGACGACTACGAGGAACTTTACGGCAAGGCAAAGAAACCATTCGTACCAGCTGTGTGCTTCGACCGTCTGCCTATCTCTGGCATGGAAGACCCAGGACCTGCTTACTTCGTCGACTACGAGGAACAGACAAACACCATCCTCAGTGCCGTGAAGCAGGAACCATCATTCGTTCAGCTTAACATTGACAACAAACTTGAGGGCAAGAAGCTCAACATCAAGGTGAGCGGACATGCAGGTGTTTGCGAGATGCCTATGCAGGACGAACTGCGACTCACCACATGGCTCGTTGAGGACAACATCAAGAGCACGGAGCAGGAAGGCGCAACGGGCAGCAGCTACGTGCAGGACGGCGTGCTCCGTAAGGTGCTCAGCAGCTCGGCTTGGGGCGACAAGCTCGACATCACCAAGTACGACTTCGAGAAGAACTACTCTGTCGACCTGCAGGACGGTTGGAACGTCGACAATATGCGCGTCGTGACATTCGTGAGCAACTTCAACACCGATGCCCTGAAGCGTCGCGTGTACAACACACAGCAGCTTGCTTGCACCAAGACAACCGGCATCACCAATACAACAGCAGAGGCTCAGCGCCCGTTCTTCGTCGTGGGTGGCGTGGTTGTTGCTAATCAGGGCTTCCGCGTGGTGGAGGTTTGCGACATCGCTGGTCGCAAGGTGTCAGCGCACAACCTCGGCGCAGGACTTTACATCGTGAAGGCTACCGACGGCGAGCGCGTGTACACACAGAAAGTTATCGTAAAACATTAATAACGCTAATTACGTATCATTATGAATAGAAAGCAATTAATAGCTATCGTTGCCCTGTTGGCAATGATGCTCTGTCTCCCGATAAAGGCAGCAAAGACCTATTGGGGATATTGCAACGGCGTTGACCCCGTAGCCTTCGGAACGAAGAATACGGGCAAGTGCGCAATCTATATTCCGGCAGATGTGGCGCAGGTGTACAAAGGCTTCACCGTTTCTGCTGTGAAGTACGGCTTGGCTGCGCAGGCTTCCAATGTAGAGGTGTTCATTACTAAAGACCTTAACGCCGACCCTATCGTTACAAAGAAAGCAGCCGTGTCTAACGTATATAAAGGTTGGAACGAAGTGGCACTGACCACTCCTTATGAGATTGACGGCGAAGGTTTCTACATCGGCTATAGCTACTCTGGTGAGAATGTGTCGATGGGTGTCACCTCTACATTCTCCGAGAATGCCTGCTGGGCTGACCTCGGTGACGGCTGGAAGAACTACACCACCGAGATGGGTGAGACAGCTAAGGCACTTGCCATTCAGGCACGCATCACTGGCGACGACCTTCCGCTCGACCTCATGCTCTACACCGAACAGAAGGATATCGCAGTGCAGAAAGGTGAGCCTTGCAAGTTCGATTTCTCGGTGAAGAACCTTAGTGCTGTAGTTGTGCGCAATCTGCAGGTGGGATATTCTATTGATGGTGGCGAGGAGACCGTTTGCGAATTCAAGACAACAATGGGCTCTAACATCGACAAGTCGTTCACAATCGAGCATGATGGTTTCGACGTTGTTGGCAATCACACTCTGAAGCTGCGCGTCGTAAGCATCAACGGCAAGGACGACGTTTACGCTCCGAACAGCGAGTCTGTACTCGCTCTTAGCGTGAAGAACTCAGTGCCAGTGCAGCGTCTCGTAGTGGAAGAAGGTACCGGCACATGGTGTCGGTTTTGCCCGAAGGGCATCGTTGGCTTCCGCAAGGCTTCAGAGGCTTATCCCAACCACTTCATAGGCATCGCCATCCACAGAAGCGACAACTTGGTGACAAATACTTATGACGACTTAGTATTCGAAAGCCTCCCAAACTGCTACTTCAACCGCAATACCAAGTCTGTGATAGAACCATCCTTCGAGTCTATGGAGACAGCTGTGAAGAAGCTCATGGAGAAAACACCAGTCATGGGTGTCGACGCTAATGTTAAGTACACCGATTCTGGCAAGAAGAAGATCTCAGTTGAGGCTTTGACCACATTCCTCGGAGCACACAAAGGCATGAATTACCGTCTCTCGTTCGTACTCCTTGAGAGTTGCATCACGGGCTACACTCAGGTCAACGCTTTTGCTGGCGGTAAGCTCGGCGAGATGGGTGGCTTCGAGAAGCTGCCAAATCCTGCAACAATCGACATGGATCACGTGGCACGCATAAACTACAGCTACAACGGCATAGAGGGTAGTATCCCTGCAGATGTGGAAGCCGACGAGACCACACGCTACACCACTACGCTCGACGTGCCGTCAACCATCCAGAACCCTGACAACTGCGACCTCGTAGTCCTCGTTCTGGATGCTAACACTGGCAGAATAGAGAACGCTGTAAAGGTTGAACTCGGTAAGCACACCACAGACATCTACGATGCGGAGCAACTGCTCATCCCCGACTTCTCATTCCAGGGCGACCGCCTCAATGTCGATGGTTTCTCTGGTTCGGTGCGCATCTTCACAACCGGTGGCGTAGAAGTGGCTAACAGCAACCTCGCCCCTGGCATGTACATAGTGAAGGCTACAGCCGGCAACCAGACCGTAACACGTAAGCTTATCAAGCGATAAGTATTCTGTGTGCAACGAAATATCACAAGCTGCAAGACTGCTTGAAAAGGAAAGTCTTGAAACGAAAGAGTAATTAGATAAGTAAGTTTATAAAGAAATAAGGCGTTTTGCAAAGTGGGTGCTGTGTCGGGGCAAGACACAAAGCATGTAGTCTCGGCACAGCATCGGCTTCGCAGAACAAGTTCTTAATTTTCTCAACCAAAAACCTGAAAATATGATGAACTTTACCAAGAAAGTCTTTCTCGTTGGTGCGCTCGCAATGCTGACCGCATCAGCTGGTGCACAAATGAGAGACCGCTCAGCGGCTAATCTCCCGTCTACAACCGTAGCTTCTATGATGAAGGCACCGAAATCTGTTGAGAGAACACCGCGTTTAGTGAGTGTAAAGAACGCACCCGCCGACTATGGCAAGGAGGTTGACATCCTTAAGGAGGACTTCTCCAAGATGACAACCGGCACACAGAACGAACCCGACTTCGATGCCACACTGAACGATTATGAAATGCACGACAACGCATGGCTCAATATGCTGCCCGACTTTACGCATACACCTGACTGGGGCTCGCACAACGCTTACCCGGCAGGTGGAGCCATCTACCTCGATGCTTATGTGAATGAAGCTGGAAATGACAGCTATAACGGACAGCTTAACACTCCGCTACTCAACGTCTCTGCCAACACCGGCATCTGCTTCCTGCAGTTCGACGCACGTGTGCCCGAGAGCAACGAAGTCGTAGAGCACGTCACTGTTGAGGCTGCCGAGACAAACAACATGTCGCCATCATGGCGCTTCCTCACTTCCTGCAACCTGCCACAGCTCACCACCGACTGGAAGACATACACCATTCAGTTCTACGGTGGCGGCAAGACAACCATGTTCAACATCGTCAACTACTCCGCACCAGTGCTCATCGATAATGTTCGTGTATTCCAGATTGAGCAGTACGTAGCTACGCCGACACCTAACCCCCACAAGAACTACGCTCGCGTCGACGACAATACCGCTAAGTTCGATCTCAGCTGGAGTGCCGTAGACGGAGTTGAAAGTTACGTACTGAACGTTTACGACAAGGACTCTAATGGCAAACCTCAGAACTATATCCAGAAGGATGCAGAGGTTAAAGACAACAAATGCACCGTCGACAACGCTGTCACCGGTACCATCTACTACTACACAGTCAGCGCAAAGAAGGGTGACAAGGTATCTATGCCGTCTGACGAAATCGAAGTGAAGGGCATCGTAGAGCCAGTTGTCTCTGTTTCTGCTCCTATCAACGAGGATAAGTATTCTGCTCAATGGAAGAACGTAGGCGGAGCCGAACGCTACAACTACATCGCCTATTACAAGAACCAGGCTAAGGAGGACGGCGCAATGGTCATCTCTCACCTTAACCTCGTTGGCATGAAGTATAGCGACGATAAAGAGGTAGAAAACTCTGTTGACAACCCAACATCATACACTCTCGATCGTGGTGCCCTTGCCGATGAAGTAGGACAGGCAGGATGGACCGTTTCTCACTATGCTATCTATAAGGATGCCCTCACCATCGATGGTTTCTGGACTGTCGAGGCGAAGAGCGATGCCGGACTCATCTCCCCCGAACTCGACCTCTCTAAGGACGGAGGCAAATTCCGAGTTAACCTTAAGGCGTGTGGCGAATACCTTGAAGCCTACGAAGCACATCCAAAAGCAGCCGTAGCCCTCTTCAACTACGATGCAGAGAAGGCTGACTACGTGCAGAGCGAACTGATATACGCCGGAGGAGCCGAGATGACTGACAAGTGGCAACGCTACGACTGCAACTTCACCACAGGTACCGCACGCTCTATCGTTGGCATCTACGCCACATGGGCACCAGGCAACCTCTACCTCAGCGACCTGGCAATATATCAGGACTACAAGCAAGGCGAATATTTCCTCGACCCATTCCACTACCGCAACTGGCTTGTGCCGAACGAGGGCGAGACAACCACTATTGATGTCACCATTCCAGCGAAAGCCTACGAGCGCGAGATTTACCATCAGGCACAATCTGTACGCGTGAAGGATGGTGGGGACCAGTACACGAGTGCTTCCTTCCTCCAGAGTCGTTGGTCAGACCTGCAGCACGTAGGCTTCTGCCCACTCACTAACGATGTGAACGCCGCTACGCTCGGCTCCTCAAGCGCAACAGTACACCTCCAGGGCGGCAACATCGTGGTTAGCAACCCCGAGCGTGCAGCAGTGGCTCTTTACACAGTGGATGGTATGCTCGTAGCATCTGATGGTAGTTGCGCCGAGACCGTTACCTTCCGCGCAGCCGCACACGGCAAGTATATCGTGAAGGTGGGCAAGCAGACCATCAAGCTCGCATTCTAAGTGAGGGTATGGCATCTTTGCTGTGTCCAAGCTGCCTTAATATACAAACATCAAGAGGGTATGGTATTTTGCCATACCCTCTTATCAATTCTGTGTGTAAACAATAAACTATTATGAACCCACAACACCATTACGCAGGTCTTACCCCACAACAAGTAGTCCACAGCCGAGCCAAGCACGGCGTGAATGTGCTCACTCCTCCGCCCGCTACGCCGCTTTGGAAGCAGTTTTTGGAGAAATTCCGCGACCCACTCATCATTATTCTTCTTATCGCTGGCGTACTCTCAGTTGCCATTTCCATCTACGAGTACAACGGACTGCATCAAGGCGCAGAAGTGTTCTTCGAGCCAGTAGGCATCTTTGTGGCTATCTTCCTTGCCACAGGGCTCTCCTTCTATTTCGAGACACAAGCCGACAAGGAGTTCAGCGTGCTTAACCAGGTGAGCGACGATGAACCAGTGGAGGTAATTCGCTCTGGCAATCACACGCAGATTGCAAAGCGCGATGTGGTTGTGGGCGACGTGGTGCGTATCGGCATCGGTTGCGAGATACCAGCCGACGGCGACCTCTTGCTGTCTACGCAGCTCTCCGTAGATGAGTCGACGCTTACTGGCGAATCGCTCTGCCATAAAACCACCAATCCTGCACAGTTCGACTCCAAGGCTACATACCCAAGCAACCGCGTGCTGCGTGGCACTAAGGTGATGGAGGGCCATGCACTGATGCAGGTTACGGCTGTCGGCGACGCCACTGAGAACGGCAAGGTGTACAAGGCTGCGCAGATAGACAACAGCGTGAAGACACCGCTCAACGAGCAGCTCGACTGGCTCGGCAAGTGGGTGAGCCGTCTTTCATGCAGCATAGGCATAGCTGTCGTCGTGGCGCGCATCATGATGTATTTAGTGCAGTACGACTTCTCCTTCGCTAATGTCGACCCACTCGCTTTCATAGCCTACATCCTGCAGACACTGATGATAGCCATGACACTCGTCGTCGTCTCTGTGCCAGAAGGTCTGCCTATGGCAGTCACGCTGAGCCTCGCCTACAGTATGCGCCGAATGTTGAAGACCAACAATCTGGTCCGCCGTATGCACGCCTGCGAGACAATGGGAGCCACCACCGTTATCTGTACCGATAAAACCGGCACATTGACACAGAATCGCATGAGCGTAGAGAAGGCGTGCTTCTATCGCGGTGGCGAAGCTGACAAACCTATTATTGACGCTGACGAGATATTGCTTAATTCTTCCGACTTATCAAACGAAATTAAGGAAAATATAGCCCTCAACACCACAGCATCGCTCGACTTCTCCAATCCAACTTCTCCATCCGTCTTAGGCAACCCCACCGAAGGCGCACTTCTCCTGTGGCTGCACGACAAAGGTATCGACTACGAAGCCCTGCGCGAGCAGGCGAGGGTGGTTGAGGAACTGCCGTTTACTACAGAGCGTAAGTTCATGGCTACCATCGTTGAGTCAGTCCTCATGCCTGGCAAGCGGATGCTTTACGTCAAAGGTGCCCCCGAGATTGTCTATGCCCTCTGCGCATCCACATCAGGCACACCGCCACAAGCAGAAGTCTACGCACAGCTCACGCAGTACCAGCAGCGTGCCATGCGCACCCTCGCCTTCGCCTGCAAAGACGTAACCGAAACTCCATCACTATCTCAACATCTCACCACCTCACCATCACGACATCTCACCACCTCAGCATCACAGCTCCGCTTCCTTGGTATAGTAGCTATCGCTGACCCCGTGCGCAAGGAAGTACCGGAGTCGATAAAGGAGTGTCTGAAGGCAGGAATAAACGTGAAGATAGTCACCGGCGACACAGCCGAAACGGCTAAGGAAATAGGTCGTCAGGTTGGGTTGTGGACAGACAAGGATACGGGTAAAAACATAATTAACGGACCTGAGTTTGCTGCGCTCACTGATGCGCAACTCGATGCTGTGGTAATGGACATAAAAATAATATCCCGTGCTCGCCCGATGGACAAAAGGCGGCTCGTCGAAGCCTTGCAGCGCAAGAACCAAGTGGTAGCAGTCACCGGCGATGGCACCAACGATGCACCTGCCCTCAAAGCAGCCCACGTCGGACTCTCGATGGGCGACGGCACATCTGTAGCAAAAGAAGCATCGGACATCACCATCATTGACAATTCCTTCCGAAGCATCTGCAAAGCCGTGATGTGGGGACGCTCGCTCTACCAAAATATACAACGCTTCCTGCTCTTCCAACTCACGGTAAACGTCACAGCGTGTATGCTTGTGCTCTGCGGTGCGCTGATGGGCACGGAGACACCACTCACCGTCACCCAGATGCTTTGGATAAATCTCATAATGGACACATTCGCAGCAATGGCACTCGCATCGCTACCACCATCAGAGGCAGTGATGAGCGATCCACCACGCAACCGCAATGCATTTATCATAAACCGACCGATGCTTGCAGAGATAGTTGGGGTAGGGGGCTTCTTCTTTGCGCTGCTCATCACGTTGCTGTACATCTTCGAACACGCAGACATACAACAACTCACCGACCTCTTACATCTACAATTAGGAGCACACACCCCCGTCACACCCTATGAGTTGACCCTGCTCTTCACCATCTTCGTGATGACCCACTTCTTCTACCTCTTCAATGCGCGCGCCTTCCAAACGCAGCGAAGCGCACTGCATCTGAAGGGTTGCAATGGTCTCGTCTTCATCAGCACGCTCATCTTCGTCACTCAAGTGTGTCTGGTGGAGTTGCCAGGCGTTCAGCGCTTCTTCAATGTGGTTAGTCTGAAGCTCATTGACTGGGTAATAATTGTTATCGGCTCATCGTTCGTGCTGTGGATTAGAGAGCTTTGGAGCTTGTTGCGAAGAACAAAATAAGGTGTCTTTTAGGGGGCGCAACGGTCGCCGCTGCACCAACCGAAAAGTGCTTGAACTTTGCCGTAGCACTAAAACAATGTTGCCGTAGCACTAAAACAATGTTGCCGTAGCACTAAAACAATGTTGCCGTAGCGTGGTAATAATACGGGAGTAAAAAAAAGAACTGACAATTCAAATTGCTTGTGCAATAGAATTGTCAGTTCTTCATTTTGAATGAATTCTCTATACTTGAAATCTCGCTTGAGAACTTCTTGTCAATCTTTATTCGTTGCTCTACCTGGTTGCAGCTATAGATGACCGTGGCGTGGTCGCGTCCACCCACCATTCTTCCGATGCGACTTGCAGAGAGCTTCGTGTACTTCTGCGCGAGGTAGATGGACACCTGGCGTGCCATCACGTATTCCTTCTTACGACTGCGACTGTTGACGTTTGCCGTCGTTACGTTGTAGTGCTGGCATACGCTCTCGATAATCTCGTCGATGGTGAGCGGTTCTTCGTTCACCTTCACCGAACGTTTGATGATGCGTTGCGCAAGCTGCATGTCGATGTCGCAATTGTAGACAACGCTATATGCCATAAGCGAGTTAATCACACCCTGCAGTTCGCGTACGGAGCCGTTAGCCGTGGAAGCAATAAACTCGATGACATCCTCCGGAATGTTCAGACCGTCGTGCTTTATCTGTCGGCGCAGAATGTCGGCGCAGAGCTGCACGTTTGGCTTCTCCATCTCTGCAATCAGTCCGCTTGAGAAGCGTGTGATGAGACGTTCGTTCATGCCTTTCAGTTCAACTGGTGGGCGGTCGCAGGCGAGGATAATTCGCTTGCCGTTGCGGAACAGGTGGTTGAAGATGTGGAAGAACGTGTTCTGTGTACCGGTCTTGCCTTCCCACTCCTGCACGTCGTCTACGATGAGTACGTCTATCGTCTGGTAGAAGTTGATGAAGTCGTTGATAGTATTGCGGAGCACAGCATTAGTGTACTGCACCTCAAACAGACGTGCGCTGATGTAAAGCACTCGCTTTTCGGGATACATGCGCTTTGTCTCCACGCCCATAGCGTTGATAAGGTGAGTCTTTCCGCAACCAGAAGGTCCAAAAACAAAGAACGGATTGAAACTGGTCATCTGCGGATGCTCCGAAATAGAGAGACCGATAGAGCGTGTCAACTTGTTGCTGTTGCCCTCTATATAATTATTAAAGGTGAGGTGCGGGTTCAGCTGCGAGTCGATTTGCTGCACGGGTGAGGCATCAAGCATAGTAGGAGCCTGATTTACGCCTTCGCGCTGACGTGGCTTCAATGCTTCGTCGGTCGGCTCGTCGCTCTCGATGGTCTGTGTCTTTTTGTTCTCGTTATCTGTAACAATACGGTACGAAAGATTAATGCCTTGTCCAAAGTTGCGTGTAAGGACCTTGCGCAACAAGTCGACATAGTTCTCTTCAAGGTACTCGTACACGAAAGGACTCGGTACGCGTAGCAGCACCGTCTTTGTCTCCTCGTTGAAGGATTCAAAGACGATTCCCTTGAACCATGCGTTGAATTGTTGCTCTGATAAATTCTCGCGTATGAGCGCAAGACATTTGTCCCAAAGCACATTAGGACTTACATTCATTGGCTATGTAATATTGTTTTTAAAGCAGTCTTTCGACCATGTTGTTATAATTCCGTTTGCAAAGTTAGTTATAATTTTTGATGTGCGCAAATAAGTTTTCCTTAAATGCTTGTTCGATATATTATAACGTGTTAGTAATCTGCGAGTTAGCTTTTTTCCTTATTTAGAACCCTTTGAATGTTGCTTAAAAGGGTTAATGTGTTGATATTCTGTATGTTAAGTGTTTGTTGGCGGGGTGTATTATGTTTCGGTGAAACATTTTGCCAACAATTACTAAATACATCTGAAAAACAACGTTGTACGTGATGTTTGTGCGTGAAACACTTGACGTTGTTAATTTATATCAAATCTAAATACCACGCATCTCGCTTACTTGTTGTTTTTGTCTTTTCTTCCGAAGACAGAGAAGTGTACGTAGCGTTTCGGATGCTGCTTGAGGTCGATCATCAGCGAGTCGGCGTGCGTTACAGTTGCATTAAGACGATTGTACAGTTCCGGGTCGTTAAGGAGCAAGCCTACAGTGCCGTCCTTGCTGTTGAGTTTTGCTGTAACGTCGTTCACGTTGCTCAGGGTCTGGTCAATCTGCTGCTTTGTAGAAGCGAGGTCGAGCGCAGCGAGGTTGTTGGTGAGCGTTGTGGTGTTATCAAGAACGGTGTTTGCCTTGGCCATCATTGTTGGCACGTTCTTGTTGAGGGTGCGCATCAGTGTGTTCAGCTCGACTGTAGAGGTGGTGAGGTTTGACGTTATGGTCTGTACGTTGTGCAGAGATTGTGCCAAAGCAGGGTCGGCGAGCAGTGTGTTTAGGCTTCCGAGGATGCTGTCGAGCTTCGGTAGCATCTTTTCGATGGTCGGAACCATTGCTGCTACTTTGCCCATAGCACCATTTTGCATGACACCGCTGATGGTTTCTCCTGGCATAACGCGCTCACGAGGGTTTGTAGCGAGCAGAAGGTTCACCTTGACGTTGCCCATGAGGTCGCTTTCAATCTCTGCCGAGCTTCCCTTCGGTATGCGTATCTGGTTGTCAAGACCTACGACAACGCGTATCGGGTGCTCGTTAGAATAGTCGTAGATTACCGACTTTACGGTGCCTACCTTGTAACCGTCGGCGTAGATGGGACTTGATGTTGAGAGCCCGCTAATATCGTCGAACTCTATGTAGTAGTCGTTAGTTGACGAGAACAGATTTAATCCCTTGAGGAAGTTCATACCGAAGAACAGTATTACTACTCCGGCTATTGCTACTAACGCAATTTTTACTTCTTTTGTGAGTGCTTTCATATTGTGGGTTGTTTTGTTTCTAATTATTGATATAATCGTGCAAGCGTAATTCCTGCAGCTACTAAATTAATCTATTTTGTGCTTCTGTTGTTCTTGAACTCGCGTATTCCGGCGTTTACATCTATCTTTTCGCCATTCTTGAAGGCTATGATGAATGCGCCGGGAAAGTCTGCTACCACTTCTTTGCGTCTTTGGTACACATTATTATAGTTGTTTGACGCACCGCAAGTGTATTTGTACATGCCGTTTTCTTCATAGAAGTCGACATCTGTAATGCCTTTGAATACCTTGTTATTAGTTTTGAATTTGTTCCTGCTAACCAATATCTGTATCTTGAAGACTGGTTTATTGTCGTCTACGACCACGTTTTGTTGTGGTGTATTTTGGCGTTGAGGTGTTGTTTTGTTTTCTGGCTGTTTAGCCTCTGTCGTTGCGCTTTCTTGTGTGGGCGTTTCGACAGGCTTTGTTGTCTTAGGCTTCTCTGTGTTCTCTGTAGAAGTCTTTTGCAGCGGTTGCGACATCGTCTTGTATGGCACGGTGATGCCTCTGTCGTATTTGTTTTTGTATTCGGCAAAGGCGTTGTATATTGCACGCCCCATGATGTCGATGCTCTGTTTGTCATTGAGGAAACGTTCCTCGTCGGGTGTAGAGATGTATCCCAACTCAATGAGACATGCTGGCATAGAGGTGAGTCGCAGCACGGCAAGGTTCTGCTGATGTACGCCTTTATTCTGACGATTTGCACCACGGCAAACGTGCTTTTGCAGCATTTTTGCGAAGTCGATACTCTTCGATAGGTTTTTCTCTTGTATCAGCTCGAACACGATGTTGCTTTCCGGCGAGTTCGGGTCGAAGCCAACGTAGTGCTGCTTGTAGTCTTTCTCAAGAAATATTACTGAGTTCTCGCGTTTTGCCACTTCGAGGTTTGTTTCTTTGGCGTGCGAGCGTCCGTCGCCGAGCGTGTATGTCTCGAATCCACGTGCTGTATGTGCACCCTTCAGGGCGTTGGTGTGTACGGATATAAAGAGGTCGGCTTTACAGTTGTTTGCTATATTGGCACGTTCGTAGAGCGGTATAAAGACATCTGTCTTACGTGTATAGACTACTCGTACATCGGGACAGTTCTGCTCTACGTAGCGTCCAAAAGCCAATGCTACGTTGAGGTTGATGTTCTTCTCAACAGAGAAAGCACCTGGTGCTCCGCTATCTCTGCCGCCGTGTCCAGGGTCGATTACGAGTGTGAATTTCTTATTTGCGCCTGCTATGCCAGTCACAAATGATATGATGAGTATTAATATTAGAAGTATCTTTTTTGCCATATATAAGCGCCTCTTTATCCGTCATTAAGCCTATTTGTGGCTTACTAAGTCTTTGCAAAGTTAGGAAATAAATTGAAGAACCACGCAGAAAGGAAAAGTTTTTTAACGCTTTACATGTATTTCTACGCCAGCACCTTGACAATCAGCACCCATTGGTGGATTACATTTGGTAATGTGGAGCACTATTGAGGTGATTTTGGCGTATTCTTCCATCAGTCGGTTGGCGATGCGTCCAGCCACATGCTCAATGAGTTTTGAGGGTATGAGCATTTCTTCTTTCACAATGTTATATACCTCGGCGTAGTTGAGCGTATCTGCTACGTTGTCGCTTGCGAATGCTTTCGCTATGTCGTAACCGATGCGAATGTTAACGATGTAGTCGTTGCCTGTAAGCTGCTCTTGTGGCAGTACGCCATGGAGGGCGTGCAGACGTATGTCGTTGATGTAGATGTAGGAGTCGGAGAGAAGCATGTTAAAAGTAAAAAAGTAAAAGGGTAAAAAAGTAAAAAAGTAGGAGGTACGGGCATCCTGCCCGTACCACGCTGACTTATTGTTTGAAGATTGCGTTGTATGACTACTCTATCTGCTGATAGCTGGGCTGCGTGGGTATGGCAGGGATGCCATACCCTCCTATGAAAACTATCCGCAGCGCGATGCTCCGCAGTTTTTGCAGATGAGACATCCTTCTTGATAGACAAGTGTTTCGTGGCCACATACCGGACACACTTGGCCCTTTGCTTCGGTACCATCCGTAACATACTTCTTCAGAGCGCGTTCCACACCGTTCTTCCATGTGTTGATGCTCTCGTCCTTCAGTTGTAGCGAGCTAACGAGCTTTATGACATGGTCGATAGGCATACGATAGCGCAGCACGCCAGAGATGAGTTTAGCATAGTTCCAATACTCAGGGTTGAACTTCTCAGAGAGTCCTTCGACGGTGGTCTTGTATCCGCGCTTGTTCTCGAATTGGAAGTCGTAGCGGCGTTTTCCGTCCGGCTCAATCTGCTTGATAATCTTACCCTTGGTGACGGTTTTAGGTAGAGCGATGCCCTCCTCGTCGTCTTGCAGACCAGTGAATATCTCATAAGGATAGCCGTCGAGCAATCCGACGAATGCTACCCATTTCTCCTTGTTGTTCTGGAAACGCACTACGTCGCACTCCAACTCTTTCGGGCGCACCTCAACGACGTTTTGAATTAGGTTTACAGGCATCTTCGGTGTTGTCTCTTTGTCTTTCTTTGCCTCCTTCTTGTCTGCCTTCGACACGGCAATCATCACACCCGAGCGACTTCCGTCGCGATAAATGGTGCAGCCTTTGCATCCCGAACGCCATGCTTCTACGTACAGTTTGTTCACAAGTGCCTCATCTACGTCGTTCGGCAGATTCACGGTTACGCTGATGGAGTGGTCCACCCACTTCTGTATTGCGCCCTGCATACGCACCTTCATGAGCCAGTCGACATCGTTGGCTGTTGCTTTGTAATAAGGTGAACGTGCCACGAGAGCGTCAATCTCCTCCTGCGAGTAGCGCTTTTCGGTGTCAATGTTGTTTACGCGCATCCACTCGAGGAACTTCTTGTGATAAACGATGTACTCCTCGAACGAATCGCCAACTTCGTCAACGAAGTCGACATGTACTCCCGTGTCGTTAGGGTTCACCTTGCGGCGGCGTTTGTAGACAGGCATGAACACAGGCTCTATGCCGCTCGTTGTCTGCGTCATCAGCGATGTGGTGCCCGTAGGTGCTATGGTGAGGCAGGCGATGTTGCGTCTGCCATACTTCTTCATGTCTTCGTACAGTTGTGGATCGGCATCCTTTATGCGCAGTATGAACGGGTTGTTAGCCTCGCGTTCAGCACTGAATATCTCGAACGCACCGCGCTCCTTTGCCATCTCTACTGATGAGCGGTAAGCAGCGAGAGCGAGTGTGCGGTGAACGTCCACGCTGAAGTCGGTGGCTTCTTGCGTGCCGTAGCGCAGGTTCATGGCTGCAATCATGTCGCCTTCGGCAGTGATGCCTACGCCGGTGCGTCGTCCGAGCGAACTCTTGTTCTTTATCTTCTCCCAGAGATGATACTCAGCGTGCTTAATGTCGTCGTCCTGCGGGTCGTTAGCAATCTTCGACATGATGAGATCAACCTTCTCCAGTTCGAGGTCGACAATGTCGTCCATGATGCGTTGCGCCTTAGCAACGTGCGAACGGAAGAGTTCGAAGTTGAATTTTGCCTCCTTCGTGAATGGGTTCTCCACGTACGAGTAGAGGTTCACCGAGAGCAGACGGCACGAGTCGTAAGGGCAGAGTGGAATCTCGCCACATGGGTTTGTAGAAACGGTGCGGAAACCGAGGTCGGCATAGCAGTCGGGTATGCTCTCGCGTATGATGGTGTCCCAGAAGAGTACACCTGGTTCGGCACTCTTCCATGCGTTGTGTACTATTTTGCTCCACAGTTTCTTTGCCGAGATCTTCTTCTCCACCAAAGGGTTGGAGCTATCGATAGGGAAACGTTGTGTGTATGGTTTATCTGCCACTGCAGCCTCCATGAACTCGTCATCGATCTTCACGCTGACGTTGGCACCAGTCACTTTTCCTTCTGTCATCTTTGCGTCGATGAACGCCTCGCTGTCTGGATGCTTTATGCTTACGGAGAGCATGAGCGCACCGCGTCTGCCGTCCTGCGCCACCTCGCGAGTAGAGTTGCTATAGCGTTCCATGAAGGGTACGAGGCCCGTTGATGTGAGAGCCGAGTTGTTCACCGGCGTTCCCTTTGGGCGTATTTGCGAGAGGTCGTGACCCACGCCGCCGCGTCTTTTCATCAGCTGCACCTGCTCCTCGTCGAGTCGCATTATTGCTCCATACGAGTCGCCATCGCCATCGATGCCAATCACGAAGCAGTTGCTGAGCGAAGCCACCTGGAAGTTGTTGCCGATACCGGTCATGGGGCTTCCTGCTGGAATGATATAGCGGAAGTGGTCGAGCAGTTGGAATATTTCCTCTGCCGACATCGGGTTAGGATATTTCTTCTCTATTCGAGCTATCTCGTTAGCCAGACGATGGTGCATATCCTCGGGCGATTGCTCGTAGATATTGCCATAGCTATCTTTCATAGCATATTTGTTCACCCAAACACGCGCAGCGAGTTCGTCGCCTGCGAAGTAGTTAAGCGAAGCTTTGCTTGCTTCGTCGTAAGAGTATGTTTTTACGTTTTCCATTTGTTTTTAGTCTCGGTAGTGTGTATTTAGTCTTTCCGTTTGCAAAGATAGTGTAAATTGGAGACATATACGGCTATCGGAAACATAAAAATTTCCGATAGCCGTTTGTTTATAAAAAAAGTTGTTAGCGAAGATGCAAATCCTTTACTTCACAAGAACCTTATATGTAACGCCTGCAACCTTCACGATATACATACCGCGTGAGAGGCTGATGCGCTCTGTGTCGGTGGCTGTGCGCTGTGCTACGAGTGCACCGTCGGTGGTGTAGACATCGATGGTCTTACCAGCTGCACCAGTGATGACGATTGAGCGATACTCAACGTTCACGTTCACGTCAGTTGCATCGATGTCGTTGATGCCTACTGTAACCTCTACTTCTGCAAGGTTAGAAGCGAGCGATTCGCCCTTGTCGTAGACTGCTGTTACTACGTAGCCGTACTTAGCCGACTCTCTGAGCGATTTGTCGGTGAAGCTCTCGCCACTGATGAGCGACTTGTTCACCTTCTTGCCGTCGCGGTAGACGTTATAGCCGTTGAGTTGCAATTCCTCAGGTTTAGAGTCAGCCTCAACGAACTTGATGTCGTCGATGAGCAGAGCGAACTTATTGTTTGAGACGCAACGTATAGCGAAGTACTTTGTGCCAGCCGGTAAGCGGTACTGGTACTCCTCCCATTTCTGGACATTGTTCACATCCTCTGTGTCACTGAGCTTCTCGAAGTTGGCTATTGCCTTACTTGTCTTTGAGTAGAGCACCTCGAACTGCTCAGGAATAGCAGCTCCGCCCATGCCAGCCTTAGCGAAGAAGCTGATAGTCTGTGCTTCGCCATTGAGCTGCGGCGAGATGAGCCAGTCGTCGTTCTGTGCCTTGGTAGCACCGCCGTCGGTAGATGCGCAGCTGAAGCTTACGAGCATCTGGTCGCCTGTGTGTGCTTCCCATGTCTGGAACGGGATGCCAGCCTTCTCTGCGTTGAACACCTGGAAAGCCATCGGCTCGCCAGCATGGTCGTACTTGAGCGGTCCGAACATTGTGTTGAGTGTGATTTGGATAGTCTTCTGCTTGTCTCCGTCGTACATTGTCCAACCACCAACGCCGTCAATGCTGAATGTCTTGTAGTCCTCGAACGACTCCTCTGTCACTTTCGGTTTGCGGTTGAGGAGGTCGGGTGCTGTCCATGCAAGGTTTACATAATTGCCTGCTGCTGTAGCCTTCAGAGCTGTTGGTACAGGATAGTCGGGCAGGAGAATCTTCACTTCGTTCTTCGCCGAGGCGTTGTTCTCTGGCAATTCATCCTTAGCGTAGTTGACTGTTGCGTGATATGTAGACTCCTCTGGGTCGAGAACTGATGTTACGTCCTTCATAATCACAGTCTTGACCATATCGCACGGGATGTCGACACCATCGATGCGGTTCACCTCCTTGTCGTTCTTGTAGAGCACGATGTCGTAGTCGGTGCCCTTAACGTCTGTGTTGGTGTTGTTGCGGAATGAGAATTCTACAACCGACTCGCTGCCAGCCTTCACTCTCTCCTCTGTCTCGATGCTCATAGCCATGAGGTCAGCAGCGGCTTTCTCTACGATAGCTACGTTGTCGTAAGCCACGAAGTTGTCGAGGTTCTTCACCGCTTTACCCTCGAATCCGATGCGCAGGAATTTGCAGTCCTTGTACGGTGTGAGGTCTATGCTGAAGCGGTTCCAACCCTTTGTGCCTTCTGCTGTAGAGATGTGGCGCACGTCTACAAACTCGCCATAGTCTTTCTGTACGCTGATGTTCAGTTCGTCGCCGTCGCCATTAAGGTATGCCCAGAAGTTGAGCACGGGGCTCTTCATGTTCTTGATGTCCACCTTTGGCGACTCGCTACGTACCGACTTGCCGAGAGCTGTAGCCGAGAATGTCTGCAGACCGCCGTCGTTGTCCTGTGCTAAGGTGACGGTCGATTCGGTTGCTGCGTAGCAGTAAGCATCGCCAATCTCGCCGTTGGTCATGTTCGTGATCCACGGTCCGCTCTTCATAGTGCAGTTCTTGAACGACTCGATCATCGGAGCCTTCAATGCTGGTCCGGCGATTGCGGTTACGGTCTGCCATTGCTCGCGTCCGCCACCGCTGCTGTTCACTGCGTAGACACTGTAGCCAGTGTATTCCTGCTTGCTCTTGATATTGAGCTGCTCGTCGTAGTAGTTATTGTTGCCGAGCGATACGTCTTCGGAAGAGCTACCTATAGATATGTAGTATGTAAGTCCGGCAGGGTCGATATATCCGCCGTGCAGTCCGAGTGGTGCATCCCATGTGACGTGGATGAGTCCCTCTTTGTTGAGGTCTTCCACAGCCTTGAGGTTGCGTACTGCGCCCGGCTTGTCGAGACCTACATAGACGGTGGTTGTTGCTTCCAAGCCTTCCTCGCCAGCAGCGTTCACTGCTACTACAGAATACTTATGGTTTGCCGACTCTACACCCTCGTCCTTGAATGTGCGCTCTGCACCAGGAGCGACGTTTGTAAATGTGGTGATGTTTGTGCCGTCGCGGAAGAGTTTCAATTGCACATTGCCCGAAAGCGCAGCACCAGTGATGGTTGTGGTTGGTGCCTGCACGCTGATGTTGGCGTAAGAAGCACCCTTATCACCTGGCACAACCTTGAAGTTAGCTGGCACCTCTGGTGCTGTTGCCGGCACCTCCGTAATCTTCATGTTGTCTACGTAGAGTGTGCTTTGGTTTGCCTCGCTCACGCAGTGGATACCGAAGTAGTGCAGTCCGTCCTCCTTAGCGCGGTATGTTCCAGTAAGGGTGTGACGACGCGGGTCGGCTGTGATGTCTGTCGGTGCGACAATCTCCTCGGTGAGAGCCTCTGCTGTAGGAGCCAAGCCTACGGAAGCTGCTACGCGCTCTACTGGATAGGTGTTGACAGCATCGAACGAGAACTTGTAAGCAGCATTCTTCTTCATGTTCACAGCAGGCGATACGAGCCAGTCGTCTCCAGCGTTTTCTGCGTTGTACTTATACGTGGCTGTTTCATAGTTGCTATCGAAAGTCCACGTAGACTTGTCGTTGTTTGCGTCGATAACTGTCAGTTGGTCGAAGAGTTCTTCGCTGTGTATAGAGTTCTCGTACGGCAACTTCACGCTTACACCGATGGTTACGTTAGCCGACTCTGCAAACTCGCTCTGCATATCGCCGTTGTTGGCTGCCACCTTATAATAATAGGTGGTGAGGTCGGGCGAAGCAATCTTGTCAGTGTATGTATTCTCGGTCAGACCCTCTGCAAGAGTCGTTACATCCGTTGCGTCGTTGCTGTTTACACGCACTACGGTGTATGTCAGTTTGTCGGCATCGAAGAAGCCGCCGTTGACACCTGCGGTCGGTGCCTTCCACGTTAGGGTGACGTTCTGTCCCTTCGCCGAAGCCTTGAGAGCCGTTGGCTTCTTCGGTTGGTCGTAGCCCAGGCGCACGCTCTGCGATACTGGTGCGCTCACTGCAGCTGGTGTGGTGCCGCTTGCGGCAATCTCTGCTGTGACAGAAACGCTTGTCATACCACTGATTGTGGTGGTGAAGTCGGTTGTGACAGCTGCACCTGCGGCTGCAGTACCCGTCTTTGCTACAACACCATTCAAGCGCACGGTGTACTTCAACGAGCCGCTGAGTGCCTGGTCCTTCACGTCCTTTGTAGGCATGGTGAACTTCACTGTGCCGCTTGTGAGTCCGGTGAGGTCGACAGAGAGGTTGCTCACTGTCTGCGGAACCGCCTTCAGCGTGAGGTCCTGCTTGATGTAAAGACCCGTAATCTGGTCGTAAGCATAGTTGTCGATGAAGTTACACACCTCTGTTCCCTTGCCGTTAGCAGGGTCAATCTCGATGATGCGTGTCGCCCAATCGTCCTTATCGAGCATAGCCCAATAAATCTTGCCCGTAGAGTAGTCGCATGTTGCGCTCTGGAAGAGCTTGAACGGTTTGTAGCCCGTATCGCCAACCACTGTTGCTGCGCCACTATACTTATTCACAGCGTAGAGTTTACCGCTTCTGCCGATGGTGTAGAGGTCGCCGCTCTTGTTGCTGGTGATAGCCACCATCGACTCGGGCAGTTCGCCGATAGTCTCGCTATTAGATGTATAGTCGTTCTCGCCCCAATAGGTTGTGATGAGTTTGCCCAATGTCTTGTACGTGCCCGTGTAGTCGTCGTCGGAGAACAGACCGTACACCTGCTGTGTTTCGGGGTCGAAGGTGAGGTCCATAGAAATGGCTGTGTAAGCCAGCTCTGGGCTTGGCTTGTCAATCTTCATCTGCCATGTGTTGGTGTCGTACTCGTAGAAGTGGATAGGGAACTTAACCTGTGTATCGTTCTCCTCAAACCATGAAGACAGATAAGTGCCCTGCACGTATGTCGCAGCGTTGTAGCAGTGTACGTTGTCGCTGACAAGGCTGATGCTTGCGGCATTGTTGCTTGTAAACTTGTACAGACCCGGGTCGCGCTCGTCGCTCTGCAATACGTAGCCGTAGAGCTGTACGCCCGCAGCCTTTGCCTTCTTCGTAGCAGTCGTCGGATTCTGCTGCTTTGCTTTCTTGTTGGCAAGACGTCGTGCCACAACCTCCGCCGGCACCTTGTTGGTTTGGGCGATTGTCTCCCCGATAGGGGCAGCAATGACGGTCAGAGCCATAAGAGTCTTTGCATAAGACTTTAAACTGATAGTTTTGCTCATAAACGTTTATGTTTGGATAATTTTTACTGAACTTTCGCAAGTTCAGAGAATTCAGTAGTTAAAGGAGTTAAGAAGTTAAGCCAAATGCTTTTAATGCTGTAAATCAAGCAAAACAACTAATGGCTTAACTCCTTAGCGACCGAAGGGTGCGAGAACTCCTTAACTTCTTAACTACTTTCGCTTGCGAAACTTAAATTCTTATATGTTTTGGTTCTTATTCTGTTTGTTGATCAAGGCTTTTGCTTTCTTTTTGCAAAGTTATACATAATCTACTTTACAAACAAGTTTCGTTTTGGTAATTTGCTACCAAAACGTTTGCGCAGCTTCTCGAATAACGCCATAGTGTCTTTCGAGAACTCGTGTCCCTTCCACGTGCTTGTGTTGGTGATGAACACCCAGCATTCGCCGTCGGGGTAGCGCAGCACTATCGCGGATGTTCCGACGAGCGAGCCGGTGCGTATCCACGGTCTGCCGTTTGGTGTGTAATTCCATCCGAGCGAGTACTGGTGGTCGGGCATCTCCTGCGTCATCAGTCGTACGGCTTCGGGCGAGATTACATCGGGCATGGTGGGGTCGCCGTCGATGGCAGCCACGAGTCGGCACAGTTCTGCTGCCGATGCTGTCCAGGCTCCTGCTCCGAGTGCCGTCGTTATGTCGTTCTCGCCGTAGCAGCGCTCCACGAGTCTGCCAGAGTTGTTGAACTCCTGCGCTGGTTCCGAACTGGAGTGCATATAGTACACCGTCTCGTTCGGGCGACGGTCCTTGAGGTAGTTGCCGGCTATGTGGAAGTCGAAGCAGCCTGCAGGTTCGAGCACATAACGCTGCATGAACTTCTCGTACGTCATGCCAGTGCGCTTCTCGATGATGAGCGAGAGCAGCGTGTAGCCGATGTTGCAGTAGCGTTGCATCGTGCCGGGTGTGTAGCCGAGTCGACGTCTCAACACGATGCGCAGCAGGTTGCGGTGGTCGGGTGGGGTGGCGAGACGGTTCTGCTGCATGATGTAGCGTGTAGAGAATATCGGGTCGCCAGCGTAGTTGGTGAAACCAGCCTTGTGGCGCAGCAACTGCTCAACGGTTATGTCGAAGTGGCGTTTGTCGCGTATGGAGTTGACATAGAACGTGTCGTTCAGAATGCCCTGCGGTCCGAACACCTTGTCAGTCAGGCGCACCTTACCCATGTCGCGCAGCTTCATGATGCCCACGGCGGTGACGAGCTTCGAGACCGATGCCATGCGCATTATTTGCGACGGCTCCATAGGCTGCTGCCTGCTGATGTCGGAGAAGCCGAAGCCGCGTGCGTAGAGCAGCGAGTCGTGGCGCGAGATGGCGAGTTGCGCTCCGTTTATCTCCCAGCGTTTGAGGTAGCGGCGCATGATGGAGTCCATGGCGTGCAGCTCGGACTGGTCGGACAGTGCGTTCGAGAGAGTGTCGTTGAGGTGTACGATGTGTGTTGAGGTGGTGTCGCGGGATGTTGTGGTGTCGGGGCGCGAGCACGACGAGCATGTGCAGCGGCAGATGCTCGTGATTATGAGTACGACAAAGGTGAGGCACCCCATGCAGGAGAGCCTCACCTTAGTGCGATATTGTTTCTTTATTCTGTATCCGAACATTGTTGTATAGTTGACGAGTCAACTCGTCTACTTAGTTTACGATAATCCTTCTATTTCGCCGTTGACGATGTCGATGTTCATCGCTGCCGGCACCTTTGGCAGACCTGGCATACGCATGATGCTGCCTGCTACGACAACAATCATCTCTGCGCCAGCGTTGATGACGATGTCGCGTACGTTTACGTCGAAGCCCGATGCTACGCAGTACTGCTTGGCGTCGGTAGAGAACGAGAACTGAGTCTTGGCGATGCAGATGGGGAAGTGCTCGTAGCCTAGTTCCTTTATCATCTGCAGCTTCTTCTTAGCCGGTGCTGCGAACGAGATGCTTGCCGCTCCGTAGATGTTCTTTGCAACTTTCTCTATCTTCTCCTCTATGGTGTCCTCATCGTCGTAAACGAGCTTCAGCGGCTTAGACGGCTGCTTCTCGATGGTGTCCACCACGAGGTTAGCCAAGTCGACAGCGCCCTTGCTGCCTTCGGCGTAAGCATCGTTTTCGGCGAAGCCCACACCGATTTCTGCGCAGTAGTCCTTCACGATGTCGATCTCTTCAACCACGTCGCCGGCGTAGCGGTTGAACACCACAGCCACGGTCTGACCGAACGACTGCAGGTTCTTGATGTGCTTGTCGAGGTTGGCGAGACCCTTCTTCAGACCCTCGCTGTTTGGCTTCTTGATGTCGTCTACAGCCACGCCGCCGTGCATCTTCAAGCCCTGTGCAGTAGCCACGATGAGTGTCAGCTTAGGCTGCAGACCGCTCTTGCGGCACTTGATGTCGTAGAATTTCTCCGCGCCGAGGTCTGCGCCGAAGCCAGCCTCTGTGATTACGTAGTCGCCGAAGGTCATAGCCATCTTCGTAGCGAGTATAGAGTTGCATCCGTGTGCGATGTTGGCGAACGGACCGCCGTGTACGAAGGCTGCGGTGTTCTCCGTTGTCTGCACGAGGTTAGGCGCAAGCGCATCGCGCAGCAGTACGGTGATGGCACCAGCCACGCCGAGGTCCTTCACGGTGAACGGTTTGCCCTCAACGGTGTAGCCGAGGAGTATGTTCTCAATGCGACGGCGCAGGTCGTCCTCGTCCTTTGCGAGGCAGAGTATAGCCATAATCTCCGATGCCGGAGTGATGTCGAAACCTGATTCGCGCACAATGCCGTTTGCCTTGCCGCCCATGCCGGTCACGATGTCACGCAGTCCGCGGTCGTTCACGTCGAGTACGCGGTTCCAGAGCACCTCGCGCAGCGCAAAGCCGTTATCGCGGTTCTGGTACATATAGTTGTCGAGCAGCGCGGTGATGGTGTTGTGTGCCGAGGTGATGGCATGGAAGTCGCCGGTGAAGTGGAGGTTTATCTTGTCCATCGGCAGCACCTGAGTGTGTCCGCCACCGCAGGCTCCGCCCTTCATGCCGAACACCGGACCGAGCGACGGTTCGCGCAGCGCACATATAGCCTTCTTGCCGATGCGTGTGAGTCCGAGCGCAAGTCCGATTGTTACGGTAGTCTTTCCGATGCCTGCCTTGGTCGGTGTGATGGCTGTCACAAGGATAAGGTTGCTTTTCTTCACGCGCTCCTCGTCGATGAGGCGTGTCGGAACCTTAGCCATGTAATGGCCGTAGTGTTCGAGTTCTTTTGTCGGGATGCCATACTTCGAAGCAACTGCTTCAATCTCCTCGAGCTTGGTGCTGCGAGCAATTTCGATGTCTGTCATTGTGTGTGTGAAATTTGTAGAGTTATCCTCTTGTGGTGATAGAGTGTAACCTCTTATTTTAATAAAGTATGGAGTGCGAGTGCAAAGGTACAACTAAATAATCAATAATGTGAAAATTGTACTGGGTTTTTCTAAGGTTATTAAGACAATTATATTATTCCGTTCTTCTTGAGTAATTCTGTCAATTCTTTTCCCTTGATAGTACTACGCTCTGATTTGTCGTAAATATAAAGCAGGCCTAAAGCGTCTTTTATATCTGCAATAACAACAGTTATCACACGTGCGCCACCGCTTTTGCCCACTCCTTTAGAGGTGATAGCCATACGTACTTTTCGTAAGCCACCACCAAGGTCGGTACCCATTTCTGGGTTCTTTGCCAGTTCGTCTCGCAAATTGATAAGGTCGGCCTTAAGCGACTTGTATCGTTTGCTCAAGTGCTTCACTTCTTTTTCAAAAGAAGGAAAAGCATACAGCTTACAACTCATTGAGCAAATCGTCTAATGGTTTAAGTTCAATCTTTCCATCTCTGTAGTCTTTCAACTCTTTTAGTGCCTCACTGAATCCTGCGAGAGGCTCTTCGCCGACCATACATGCGTCATCTGCCTCCTTTTTTAAAAAGAGGTTTTTTATCTTGTCCAGAAAATGGATGTCTTGTGTATTCAGTACCTGACGTATTATTTCGTTTTGGGTGGCTTGTAAACTGATTGATGACATATTGTTCATTCTTATATGGTTACATCACAAAATTACATCGAATAATTGAAACCTCCAAATATTATTTATTTATTCTGTAAAAAAATAGGTTCTTCTTTGGTGTTTCTAATGTTATTCAAGTGTTTGGGCTAAACAATAAGGGCGTGCCACCTAAAGTGACACGCCCTTAATGCTATAGTTTTGTCATCGGACGGCGTACGGAATCTGATCGGACTGCGTACGGAATCTGATTGGACGGCGTACGGAATCCGATCGGACGGCGTACGCAATCGTGTTACTTAACAAGCTTCTTTACACTGCCGTCAGAGTACTTAACGAGCACGATACCGCGAGTGTTGCTGTTTGCCTTCACACCATCTACGGTGTAGCGAGCCACCTCTGTTGCGTTCTGTGCAGCGTCGGTCTTGTTGATACCAGCCGAGAAGTCTACTGTTACATAGTTGGATGGTTCAGAAGTAACCTTCTTGTCGTTGTAAACTCTCTGTCCATATACGCTGTAAGCGTAGGTGTGGTCGGTCTTAGGCTGTGTGAGCTTGGTGAATGTGTAGCTTGTTTCCTCCTCCTCGATGGTTTCCGAGTCGTTGAGGTATGTGTACACGTGGTCGCCAGCCTTGATGTTCTGAGTGATCTTGATGTCGTCGATGATGAACGGATAGTGGTTCTTGCTTGTGAATGCAATCATATCGCTAAGCTGACCAGCTGTGAAGTCGAGCGTGAATGTGCTCCAATCGTCGGGGTTAATCTTGCACTCCTTAGACTCGCGTGTGCTCTTGCTGTAGACGATAAGTGTTTCGTTCTGTAGCATAGAGCGTGCTTTTAGCTTCACCTGATAGCGTCCCTCGTCGTTGTTGAGTGTCAGCTGTGGTGTTACGAGTTCGCCGCTGATGTTGTAGTCGGTCAAACCGGTGCATACGAAGCAACCCTCAGCGTAGCCACCCCAGTAGCACTGCCATCCGTTGTTGTGCACCATGTCCATGTTCACCTTCTCGTACTTGCCGTTCTGGAAGGCGTATGGCTTGTCGATAGTGACGCCAGAGCCTGATATCTTAGAGAAGTCCTCGTTGAGCACAACGTAGCCTGCTACGTCTGCCGGAGCAGTGTAGAGGTCGTAGTTCTCCACGATGTAGCTTTCAGCCTTCGGCGATAGCTGCCAGTTGGCTGTGTAGCTGTCGCGACGCACGTCGGTAGCTGGCTCTGCAACGGGAGCGGTCACGCCGATAGCGTCAAACGCTGCAGATGAAGGCGATGTAGTCTCGGCGTTGCAAGCCTTCACTACGAACGAGTAGTCGATAGCAGGGTCGAGGCCGTCTACGGTGTAGCTGGTGCCCTCTACGCGCTTGTCCTTGATGTCGTAGTGTGTGGTTGAGGTGTTCTTTGTGCTCCAAGCCATGTCGCAGAAGCCCAATGCGCAGTCGTCAGGGAAGCCTGCAAGGCGGAAGCGCGCAGAAGTACATTTGTACTTGTCCTGTTTTACGAAGCGTGTCCAGTCGAAGTCGTGGAAAATTTTGTCCTGACCATATTCGGAAGCATCGACATAGATAGTTGTGAACTTCTTCCATGCGTGTCCGTCGAATAACTCTACAATTATCTGAGCGTCGCCTATCTCCTCTGCATTCTTTGGCATCTTGCACTCAACGATGTTTATTTCGAGTGAAGTATAGTAGCCACCGTTGTCGGGCATAGTGATAACGTCGCCGTTCTTGAACAGCAATGCACCGTCTATGCCTTTATCCGAATTCTCGAAGAACTCGGGTTCCTTGCCGCTCTGCGACTTATAACCCCAACCCTCAGGCAGTTTGCCACTGGTCTTCATCGAAGAGAAGGTCTCAAGGAAATCCTTCTCTGTGTTCTCGTTTTCCTTCACGTTGTGGAACACTGAGAACAGATAGTGTGTGGCACCATTCACTGCATTCCAGTGAGCTGTGAAGCCGTTAGCGTTGAAACCGCTGATGCCTACAGGTGTCGGTGCGGTGAGTGTTGTCGGTTTGCCGATTTTTACGTCGTCGATGAGCACCTGGTCGTTTGTGCTGAACGCAATGAGCAGGTTGCTGCTGTTGAAGGTGGTATTGTTGAAGTAGAATGTGAATTCGCGCCACTCGCTCTTTGTTGTTGTGAATGGCTCGTGGTATGTGGTCTGGTTATACTGGCTTGCAGCGTCCTCCCACAGACCGATGGTGAGCTGTGCGTTGTCGCGGTAGTTGCTTGCGAGTGTCTTTGCGCGCACCTTCACCTCATACTCGCCGATGTATGCGCCCTGCGGTGTGTAGAGCTGTGCTCCGTAGTTGTCGGGGTTGATGAGTGCGCACGCACCACCTGCCTGGTGAACGCCGTAGCCGCTCCAGCCACTCTGGTGGAAGTAGCTACTTGGAATTGTGCCTGTGGCATCATTGATGGCACTCGAAGGCGAACTTTCGCTGCCTGCGGTGAAGAGGCTGAAGTCCTCTTCGAGTTCTGTTGTCGATTGTGCATACGCCATTGGTGTGGCAGTAGCAAGCGCTGCTACAAAGGCAATTGCTTTGAATGTAGAAAAAATCATGTTCTGCGGTTTTGGTTATAATAATAAGTTATAGGGTACAAAATTAGTGATTTATTTTCGTATTTAGCTTACTTTTACTAATTTTGTGCTTTAAAGTCGGTTTTTATAAACTGATGATGAAGCAATGTAACAACTTAAATTACAATAATATGAAGAAAATCTTTACACTTTTAGCAGTGGTATTTGCCACACTCGGTGCTTCGGCACAGACATTGCCGGGCTTGGATGATATCATCAAGACACAGCCCGAAGGCACACTCCACAAAGACCTCAACCACTACTTCGAGGGCGCATACGTAAATGCAACGGACAACCTCATATATGACCATCTTGGCGACGGTTATCTGTCAGATATAGTAGAGGCAGCCGATGGTAGCTTGTACATCAAAAATCCGTTCGGCTTCTTCACACATGGTGATATTTGGGTGAAGGCAGTGAAGGGCGAGGGCAACACCTACGAGGTGCGTATGCCGCAGGCTGTGTACGACAATGAGGGCGACGCTCAGGATCCGGTACTCTACGCTTGGCGCTACATCAGACAGGAAACCGGCAGCGAGACTTATGCTGTGAAGGATGCAGCATCGCAGGTTGTTAAGTTCGAGATGCGTAACGACTCGCTCGTTAAGGTGGGCGAGACAAATGCGTTCATCGGACTTGGTGCTGCCGACGGCTACTTCTATGGCTATGGCGACACAGTGTCTATATATAATAAGGTGAAGGATGCTGTGGCTGCTCCGGCTGATGCAAGCAAGGCGGTTAAGTATAACATCTACTACAACGATAGCGATGATGCGGCTGCAGAAGTTCCGGTGAAAGTAGTGTTCGATGGCGATAAGGTATATATCGGTGGTCTCGACTACGAGTGTCCAGAACTTTGGATTAGTGGTACAATCAACGGCAACAAGCTGCAGCTCACAAAGTGGCAGTATATGGGCATCGACCGTAAGAGTGAGATGTACGGTGCTGGTCACATGTATCTCTATCCATTCGGCTGGGGTAAGTTCACAGACGCAGAAGGTGAGAAGTTCGGACTCTACGAGGTGGAGAACCCAACACTCGACTACGATGCTGCTACAAAGACATTCTCTACAACAGAGCTGACACTCGCCGTAAACCGCGGTCACAACTACTATCCGTATGTCTACTACTCTAAACCGACATTCCGCCCGGCTTCTGCCACTTCTGTAGATGGCATCGCAGTGGGCGAGGGTAGCGTGGTGAAGTACTATGACCTCAGCGGTCGTTGCATTCAGCGTCCTGCGAAGGGCGTGTTCGTGAAGACAACTATCGCTGCTGACGGCACAAAGGTTGCAAAGAAGGTAATTAAGTAATCGTAGGAGGGTATGGCATCTTGCCATACCCACGCAGCCTCCGTTTCTATTCTTAAGAGATCACTGTATAACATCTGATAAGCCTAACATGACTCTGAAAGACTTTACAGACGAATGGCAGAACAACGAGCCGACGGTGCTTGTACACACCAGTGGTTCGACCGGAAAGCCGAAGCCTTTGCGCGTGGAAAAGCTGCGCATGGAGGCTTCGGCGCGTATCACTTGCGCTTTTCTGGGACTTAAGCGTGGCGACACCGCTCTGCTCTGTATGCCGCTCGACTACATCGCCGGAAAGATGATGGTGGTGCGGTCGCTCGTTTGCGGACTTCGTCTGACGGCTGTAGAGCCAAGCGGACATCCGCTTCGTGGACTAAAGGAGGCTCCCGTGTTTGCTGCTATGGTGCCGCTGCAGGTGTACAACAGTATGCAGGTGGCGGAGGAGCGTGCACTGCTTAGGCAGATAAAGCACCTCATCATCGGCGGTGGGGCAGTGAGCAGCGAACTTGCAGCTGAGCTAAAGCACTTCCCAAACGCTGTCTGGAGCACATACGGCATGACCGAGACACTCTCGCACATCGCTCTGCGTAGGCTCAGTGGCGAAGACGCAACCGATTGGTACGAGCCTTTCGAGGGTGTAAAGGTGAGTCTTGACGAGGCTGGTTGCCTTGTTATCGATGCTCCTGCGGTGTGTGCTAAAACTCTCGTAACCAACGACATCGCAGAGATAGCCACCGATGGATGTCACTTCCGCATACGAGGCAGGCGCGACAACGTGATCTGTAGCGGAGGCATAAAGCTGCAGATAGAGGAGATAGAAGCACATTTGCAGCCGTTCGTCAACTCTCAGTTTATGATTACGAAACGCCCCGATGCGCGACTCGGCGAGACTGTAGTGCTGCTTGCTGCGCCTAAGGATATTGAAACCTTGCGCACTGCGTGTAAGGAACATCTCATAAAATACGAAATGCCACGCATGTTCATAGCCGTGGACGAACTGCCGTACACCGAAACTGGTAAGCCGGCGCGTGCCGAAGCATTCAGAATTGCACAACAATAAATGAATATGACAACAACAAACATCACTCGAAAACACCGCCTATTGTTCATCTGTCTTGGTAATATATGCCGCTCGCCGGCTGCCGAGGGCGTGATGAAAGCAAAGGTGCACGCTGCCAATCTCGACGAACAGTTCTTCATCGACTCGGCAGGCATCGGCAACTGGCACGCAGGACAACTGCCCGACAGTCGTATGCGCGAGCGTGGCGCACGCCGTGGCTACCGCCTCGACAGCAGAGCACGACAGATACGACAGACGGATTTCGACGACTTCGACTTGCTGCTCGTGATGGATCACGAGAACTATCGCACCGTAACGTCAAAGGCTCCCGACGAGGAGGCGCGTAAGAAGGTGCGTCTGCTCACCGATTATCTGCAAGAACATCGAGGAGCTGACGTGGTTCCCGACCCTTACTATGGCGACCTCAGCGATTTCGACTACGCGCTCGACCTGATTGAGGATGCGTGCGACGGACTGCTCGAACAACTACTTCACTAAGACACATAAAAGCACATACGCTTAAACTACCAACTATTGATACATACCACGAACTATTTTAATATTCCTAAAATCCGCAACTATCATTCAATACACGATTAAGGGTAGATTTATGAATCG
>OGDD01000108.1_pt1 | contig 76891 bp, 69 predicted proteins | sample 1570301 | NCBI WGS metagenome assembly OGDD01 (sample SAMEA2581971, study PRJEB24529) | metagenome | biome: Human gut stool | place: China | collected 2011 | reverse complement strand
TTATCGGAGTTTTGATCATCTATATGATGAAAGGAATGCTTCCGGATATTGATGTCTGGTATTACGTTTTTAAGACAAATATCGGGTTGGCTTCGGTTACCGGTATGGCTATTATCTTGTTGATTGGAATTTACAGAGCAGTACGAAATGAAGAGTAGGCGAAAGGAGCATTAGAAGATGAATAACGCACAACTTATTATCACTATCATTAAGTGGATTCTGATCGTATTCATTATGATCGAAGCCTACACAGCGGTTTCCGTTATTTTTGATAAAAAGAACAAGATTTCAGTTATGGCAAAAGGAACCATTAATCTTGCGCTCGGAAAGAGTAACAGTATCTATCTGAATGCAGATAAGATCACAGCGGATATGTCAAAATACGGTGTGATGTATATGTTCCGTGACTATAATATGGATCCGTCAGCTTTTGTGTCTGCAAAACTTGCATGCGCAGGAGGATTTGGACTTCTTGGATTTATAGCGGCACCGAATGAATGGATCCCGAAAATTATAGGAATCACGATCGGTCTTATCCTTGGTTTTATTGCTCCAGATATCTTTATCCGGATCAGTAACCGCCAGGATAATGACAAAATGATGACAGATATCCAAACAATTTACACAACTTTGAAGATTCATGCGAGAGCTGGTGTTTATGTGACAGACTCTTTGATCGAATGTCAGAGAAATATCGAAAACGGACGACTGAAACAAGCTTTAAACGAAATGAATAACAACATTTTAGCAAGCAGAGTGACAATCGATGAAGCTGTAGATCAATTTAATGCCAGATTTTGTAACGAACAGATTGATAACCTCTCTGTCGTAATCAAACAGGCGTTACATACAGGACGATCTGCAGATATGTTGGAAGATATTTCAAAACAGATTGATACAAACAACTTCGTACACAGAATGAAAGTGAAAGATCGGATCAAAAAAGAGTCTGCTTTTATCCAGGTAACATTTTTCACTTTGATCACTGTGATCCTTTTGTACTTAGTTGTTATGGAACTTATGCAGGGTCTTGCTGGAATGTAAAAAATGTATTCCTTTGCATAAGAGCCACACATATTTACAACGTATACAACAGGAACTGAGTTTCTTATTAGAACAGATCAGTTAGAAACCAGTTTCTGATGTAGATATATCGTGCCAGAAAAGAGCATAATGCTTTCTTTTTCTGGGACAAGAACTAATAAACACCATAGAAGGAGAGATAAAATCATGGTAAGAAAACTCGACAAAGCAATCATCAACGCAAAGGTATTTGCAACACACACACTGGATAATATGAAGAGAAAAGTATCCGGAGACGAGACACTGATCATCAAGATCATGCTTATGGTTATCGCAGTCGCACTTGTAATCATCTTCAGAGACACATTACAGACCATCATCAAAAACCTGCTCACTGGCGATAATGGTTTGGAAAAGAAGATCAATGCAATGTATCAGACCACAACGCAGACTCCGTAATCGTCTGTAAGAAAGTAGGGATATCATATGCATACAGTACAAAGACTTAAGAACAAACTTCATAAGAAAAAGCACGGTATGCTCGATGACTTTCTTCCCATCATGGTCTTTATTCTTTTGTTAACGGTTTTATTGTTTACCTTTGTGGAATTCAATGGAGCTGTTAACAAAAAGACTGAAGTCAACCAGGTAGCAAGACGTTATATCTTGAAAATGGAACAAACCGGATATGCAACACCATCTATTCAGAATGCGATCGTTCAGGAGTTAAATGACCTTGGATACGCAGGAGATACAGCGGGAGCTCCGGTTACGACACAGAACATTACAGACAATACGACAAAAGCACATCAGGGTTATGGTAGTGATATCTGTTTGGAATTTGTAGTTTACACCACAAATACATGGCTTTCTACAGATCCTGAGTTTGATCTGTTTTCTCCTAAGTTTGAGGAAAGCGAATATGTTCCGATTACGATCAAGTATTACAGTACATCAAAAGAATAAGAGGGAGGGATTACTGTGAAACAAGAACGTTTACGACATAAAAAACGATTATTCAAACAGAAGAAAAACGGAAGCAGTGTATACATCTATATTCCGATCGTCTTTTTGCTTGTATGGGTGTTGATCTATGTATCTGTATACATTCGTGCTGCAGATACCTTATATGAAAACTATAAGACTTCGATCGATAATGCAAACCTGTCTGTAACAATTGCAAACAGTGATGTGTTACTGCATGATGGACGCCTTGGTATTGTAGCCCTGTCTGATGATGGTTCCGTTACAGAAATGAACGCGAAAGAGAAAGCAAAAGTTGGAAAACTCTTTGAAAGTTACGAAAAAGTACTTCAAAGTAATGTTGGTCTCGATGAATCGTTCACTTTTAAAGGCGGAACCTGTGGATGGGCTGGAGATATGCTGGCGTCAGGAACAGCTGTGATCGATACGTTTGTAATCTACGACATTGCGCCGGATGACACGGTTTATTCTTACGAGATCAGTGCAGTGGAATCCTATAAGACTGCTTCCGAAATACAGACAAAGATTAAGAAACGAGTCGCCGGAAGCGTCACAAGGGATTCGAATGGAGATGTTAATAGTACGACAGCAAAAACACCGGAAAATACACTGGTAACTGATTGTACCGTTTACAGTAAAGTATCATTTCCTGTAAAAGCATCCAGTATTGCAAACTTAAGTGATGGGAATATGGAAGGAATCGATGCAGATTCAAAAGATTACCTTGAGGGTAAAATGAGAGTGAGCACATCCTCGACAACAAGTTTAAAGACCAGTGATGCGTTTAAAGATTTAAACGGAAACGGCTGGTTCCAGTAAAGAAACTTATTAACAAATAAACACATTGAATTGGAGATATTAATTATGGCATTCAATAAAGGACGAGAAAGCAAACGCAGATCGGATCAAGAACAGCGTAATAAGAGCAAATTCGATTCTAAGTCGATTACAAGAATTGTGATTTCCTTATTCGTTGCCATTGTTGCAGGTTTTGGAGTAACATCTTATGAATCCTATCTGTTATCAGATAAAAATGTAACATCTGTGGTTATCGCTGCTGCAGATATCAAAGAAGGAACATTGATCGATGATACAAATGTGAACGAATATTTCAAAATGAAAGACGTAAACAGTTCATTGGTTACAGACAGTACATTGAAAAACCTTGATGGTATTACCGGAAAAGCTTCCGTTAATATTTCAAAAGGCGAAATCGTAACAACACAGCGGTTTACAGACACAAGCAGTGAGAAAGATAAGTTCGAAAACCCGGTTATGCTTACCTATACGGTATCAGAACCTACATATGCAGTCGGCGGTTCCATTCGTGAAGGCGATATTGTTGATATTATGGAAACAATCACAAAGGATGAGGTTAAGTCCTCAAAACTGCTTGTTAAAGACGCATATGTATTAACTGCATGGGATAGTAGCGGAAATGTAATCTCACGTGATGACACAACATCAGCAGCTGTCACATTTACGGTATATGTTGAGAGATCAGATGAAGAATATTACAATCCAAAGAATCATGACAATATCAGCATAACAAAGGTTGTTCAGCAGTAAGACACATAACGGGGGTATGAGTTATGTTTGGAACTATATTATGTCTCGTTATATTTGGTATTGTATTTACCCTGTTCGGAAAAATGTCACTGAATGATCCTGATTTTAAGGATATTTCAGTGACGAAATCCGATAAGATATGGTTTGGTATTTATCTGGCAGTATTCGCTGTGATCATCATAAAGCTGCCGATATATTCGAAACTATATGCCAGTATCGCACTTCCAATGTTATTGATCTCAGCATATACAGATAAGAAATCGAAACTATTGTATAACTCAGTATTTTATTCCCTTGCCCCGTTATCTGTAATACTAGAAACGGCACAAGCAGGTCGTTTATCATTACAAACATTATCCATAATTATCTTTGTTGTAATCTTAGAATTATTTGGAATGTATGGAAACGGAGATAAAGGAATGGCTGTTGTATGTGGCTGTACATGGTATCTGATGAGACCGGAATACGGAAGCGTAGACTGTATGTTAGCAGAATGTGTCATGCTTCTTGTAGCGGAAGTTCTGTTTTATCTAAGAGCGATCATAGAAAAGAATCTGGACGGTCCTCTAAAATTAAAGGAATCCCGTCCGCTAGGTCCTGATTTATTGTTTGCGACCACACTAGTACTAATTGGAGGAACTGTAATATGAGCAAACTGAGAATACGTATCAACAACAAAGATATCTTAAAAACATTACCGAATGGTTTCTGTCCAGGAATCGCTCATAGACGTGTGCGGTTTGGGATTGCAGATGATATAGAACTCATGGAACTGTACCCAGATGGGACTACAGATGAGTTTATCGGATTTATGGATCCATTGAAAGACGGCGTCTATATGTTCGGGATCGACCGATGTTGTACAACTGGAATGCGAGTAGGAACGATCCAAGTACTCGACGCAAATAATCCAAAGGACTTAGCATTATATCGAAAAGCACTGGAACAGGACTATGGTTTTGCTTCAGATGACTATACAATTATTAACAAATAAGGAGAATAAGAACATGAAAACAGGAACAGTAAAATGGTTCAATCGCAAAAAAGGCTACGGATTCATCGTGGCGGAAGACGGAAGTGATGTATTCGTACATTACAGCGCAATCAACATGGAAGGCTTTAAAGTCTTAAACACAGGTGAAAAGGTTACATACGAGGAAAGCAGAGATGCGAACGATCGTGTGGTTGCAACAAATGTAACAAAAGCAGAGTAACCTATACAACAGGAAAAGAGGCATGCGTCGGCAACGATGTATGTCTCTTTTTGTCGTATAAGAAAAGTATACAAATCAACAATGATGTGGTATTCTATGACATGATGGTTAAAATTGGAAAATATTGGAAACAGAAATGGAGGATCATGTTATGAGACGACAATTTTCGTGGCCAACAAGAACATGGAATAAAGATGAGATTGCGAATCTTTTAGCAATGTTTTATCCAAAATCCAAGAAATATAACGAATATATGGAAACTGTAGACGTATTACATAAGAATGATATGATGCAGGCGGATCTGTTTTCCGCAATCAATAAAATGAGAACGAAAGATCCGGAACCTGAATTTCTAACCATAGATTACACAATATTTCGAGGTCCAATGCAGCAAAGAGTATCTGGTCCATGTAGCGGACTCGGGCAATTGCTTGTTAAATCAAGAACCCGCATGCAGTTTATCGGGCTTGATGAAGTCCAGTACATTGCACCACGTCCTTATGGGGATGTCCGAGTAGTAGACGAAATACTCGCGCTCGCAATCCATTTAAACCTTATTGCTTATGACGAATTGAATGATACCTTATTTTTAACAGAACAAGGAGAAAGCGCAGTTATAAACAAAGGTTCTTTGAATTCAGAATGGTGGCGGCGTACGCTTCTTTCGAATCCCATTGTGAGATATGTTTTGAGTCTGATAAAAAACGGATTCGAAAACAACGACGACAAATATACTTCCATGATCGAGATTGCAGAACAGTTTGGGTTTTATGATGAGATATATTATAATCCAGAAACATACATTGGCAGACTTTATTCAGAAGAGACTTTCGATTACACTTATATAGATAGCAATCTTACTGAAATGGATACAGTGTCCACTAATTACCTACCCAATGTATTACAAGCAATTGAAAAAGAAGGTCTTATTTTCTCAAATAAAATCGAAAGAAGAGATACCAGAATACCACAAGTATTTACGCATACGTTATTTTGTTATACCATCACCGATTACGGACTTGAATTATTCAATAAGAATGATAAATTAAGTGTTTCCATGTGGCTTGTAGCAAACGGAGCAGGTAGACAGGAGGATATCGAAAGAAGAATCATGCTATTGTCGTTACTGACACATCCGGCAGCCGAAAAGATTGGTGGTCTAAGTTTAGACATAATATGCCATTTCTTTCAGGAAGGATCACAGAAAGAGAATGATGTTGATAAACTGACGGTTTTGCTGGATATTATAGGAATCAGCAGACTTGGGATCCCTGTTTGTTATCAACCTTGGGGAGAAGAAAAATGGAATACACTTGGGATAAATACAATTAATGAGATACAGACGGAATACTCGAACTGTTTACTATTTTACATTCCAATAAAAGTGACAGGCGATTCTTATCTGAATCCAACAAAAGCAGTCGGTTTGTCTGTCACGAAAAAGGAGTTTTGCAAACTACTTCACGAACAATACCAATATCTTTCTCTTGTAGATTACTGGCAGTATCTGCTCCATGAACCAAATTTTCATCGCACTTACGAGTACATGAGATTCAACAAACTGATTGCAGATTTCATTTACCATAACAGCATAGATGTGTTTTATGTGTTATGTTCTCGTGATATTTTTGCAATGGATGAGAGAACGATCGAGATCGAAACAAATCCGTTTCCGATAATGCCGTTACTGGCTCGTTTTGGATCATTAACAAAGGATCTATATATATTGGATACTTCAGCTTTGTTTTACAATAAAGAGAATCCAGAAAATCAATATATCATGATTGATGAACCGGAAATCAATCTTCATGATGCAGTTAAATCTTATCTGATGTCGAAAATAAATGAAAGCGACCTGAATCGAAAAGAAATAAGGAATACAGGTTCCACTAAATTTGAGTACATGACAGAGGTGATCGAGAATATGACACATTTTGTCGTAAATGATGACACCTTTCCGTTAGATATACGTAGAATCAAATACACAGTTTTATATCACGGAGACGAAACGGATAGAAAACGTATAGAAGAAGCATATCAAGTTATGGTTTATAACGTTCCGGTACTTAAAAATGCAGACTTTTACTATGAAAAATGGTATGATTTTGTAAATAATACAACAGAAAAGAAACACGATGCGATAAGGCGGTAATAGAAATATGGCAATTGACAAAGAGAGACATGATAAAGGGGAACGCGATTTCTTATACATTGTAGGAGCAAAACTAAATGAAAGCAGAAGAAAGAAGAAATTAAAGCAGCACGATGTGGTTTCTATGCTGGAAGAGAAATATCAGTACAAAACATCAGCCCAGCATATTTCAGATCTCGAAAATGGCAACGGAAGCCTGAAACTATATGAGGCTGCCATTTTATGTAGCATTTATGAGATATCGATTGAAGAAATCCTTAGAGATTGCAAAAGAGAGTATGCGAAGGGATTGCTACCGTCTTATAATCGTCAGAGAAAACCAAACATGACGAAAGACGAGCTGGAAAAGCTGGCAGACAAGCTGGAAAAAGAGTTCCGAGAAATCTGTGATTTATTACGATAGAGGGAGACGCATTGTTGCGTTTCCTTTTTTTAAACTCAATAATCCACATATGTTGTTAATAATATTGCATACAATAACATCTGTTATCTATGCGAATGAACCCTATTGCATAGCGCATTGAAAAGTGATATTGTAACATCATCAAAGAGAAAGCAACTCGCAAATAAACACCGAAATGTTTTAAAGTCCATTCGGACAACCTCACAGACATTCGTCTCTAAAGTTTCTGTTGCCAGCAGATCGTCTCCAGCATTTCGGTGCCGCTTTCTTCGTTTCCCATCTGACGGGATACATAAATCAGACAACAAATTGAAGGACTAAAAAAAATGAATTTAATAGAAAAGGAAACTCGCAAACGGCACCAGATCATTTGCTCCATCTTAAGTCGGCTCCGACATATGCGTTTACAGACATTCGTCTCCATTTCTTATGCTGCCAGTATTCGTAAACAATCTCCGGGAGCAAACTAATGCCGGTTTCCTTTTCTAAAAACACAAGAGTAAACAAACAATTATTTTCAAACATTCAAGCAATCGAAAAACGGAACTTTTTGTTCCAGTTCAATATATCACGAATCTGTGATAATTACCATAACAAAGAAATAAATCAATAAGTAGACTAATATTTTGAACTAGTTCAATTCGGAAAACATATTTTCACAACACACGAGCAATCTAAATGTCGTAATTCAACGACAAACACCAACTAATTAGTAAACAACAATAATAAAACAACACATTTGTGTAAACAATAAGTCTTTTTCATTTTGTCGACAGTACTACAACTATAGTACTCGTCTATGAAACTCAATCCGTTTGTCACGGGCAAAACCCATATTTAGGTTAACAAATTAACACATCCAAGGAGGATAAAACATATGAATGATGTACCAAATCCAGTGACTAAAGATACTGGAACATTAGGAACCATGACGTCGCAGGATGTCAAGCGTCTGTTATCGATCAAAATGCCTGGCAGAGAGTCAGAATTCAAAGACTGGCAGCAGTATAATGAGCAGCAGTATACAGTCTTATTGATCGTGAGTGCGACAGAGGAAGAAAAGAAGGAAGCGATGTCTAACCTTCTCAATGCCAATAAACCTCTTTTTACGAAAAGAGCCCGCAAAGAGAAACTTATGAGCTGTGGTCTCGATTTCGAGGACATCATCCAGATCGAAATGTTAAATTTCATCGAAGCGATCAACAAGGCAATCGAGGAAGGAATTACAAGCTTTCCGTTTGAACACGCATTCGATAAATATGGCAGTAAAAGGCGTATCTGGGAAGGTTATGCTCCGTGTGGCGTTAAGTTGTCATACTCAACGAAAAAGCGTCAAGTCGCCGACAACACATACAATATGCAGCGCGTAACATTCGTCGAAGAAGGAACCGAAGTCATATCGACAGGAAACCGGGTCGAAAAAGAAAACAGCAGAAAATGCGAAATGCTGGATTCGGAATTGTTTGGCAGCGTATGGAAAGATGAGCTTCACAGCGGTCTCGAAGCAGTCATTGATGGTTTGTCTGATTTTGAATTGGGACTCCTCTTAGGGATCGTAAACAAACTGTCAAACGTCAAGATTGCGGAAAATCTTGGAGTCTCAGAATCAACTGTGCGACGCTACATACCAAAGATGATGGCAAAAGCTCAGACGATCGCGAAAAACAATGGGCTGGATGCCTATATCTCAGATCTCTATAAGTAGAAAAAGAAGGGTCAGTTCTGTAAAACTGGCTCTTTTTTTTGTATTCCTTTGTTTGCTCGAGAGCCATATTTAGGATAACCAAGTGGGCGGTCAATTATTTCATAAACAGAACCTCTCACAAAACAGAAGTAAACGCAAATTGGGAGTACAAAAACGATGGCACTAAATATTGGCGTATTCACATTAATGAGTGATGTTGACTGTGTACCAGTTGCTACTCATATTGCAAATTTCATAGCGGACGGTGACCACTCCGTCGCATTAAAAGAATCGATTACGAAAGAAAACTTATTTGAGACAGCAAAAGCGAACTTTGAAGAGAACGGAACTTTTGTAGTCAATAGCGTCCGGTATTATCCAAATGACTACGAAGGAGAGATCACAGAAGATACGATCGTTACCATATTCGGTGAAGTTGGATTCCTGCAGGAATTTGATGACAGTTTTACAAAACTGTACTTAGTCTGCAAAGGTCGTCTCGAAAACAAGACGATCATTGACCAATTCCTTGTTGAGATGCCTCAGTCAGTAAAGAACAAGATTGAAGTCATCCTTCTTGGAGCATCAAAAGAGGAATTGTCCGGATTCTTGACAACTTACAGAAGTACAAACATATCAGAATATCACAGCAATGTGTGCCCTTATCCGCTTTCTTTGAGAGTCACAAGTATTTATGCGGAATTGGGATTAAAACGTCCTGTTTACCATAAAGACTGGGTTTATGAAGAAGTTACATATCACTACGTTCCAGAACCGGAAAAGCAGAGTCTGTTCAGTCGGTTTGGATTTGGTAACAAGAAAAAGAAGAAAATTAAAGATACCGAGCAACAGATTGAGGATGAGGATCAGGACAAGAAAGAAGAACCGATTGTTTCTGATATACAAGTTCATGAGAAAAAAGTCGTTTCTGATGCAAATGAGTTCGCAGAAACATGGGAAATGGTAGATGTTCCGGCTCCTGAAATTAAGGAAACAAATAAGGAAGATGTAATTGAGGAAAAGAAAAAGGATGAGGAGAAAGCTGTTTGTCAGGATAGTAAGGATAAGAAGAATACAGAACCTGAGAAGCATGAACAGGCATCAGAAAACAAGAAAAATCCTCCAAAAGAAAAGGCTCCGAAAAAAGAGAAGCCTAAGAAAGAGAAACCGGAGAAGCCTAAAAAAGAAAAGCCAAAACTGGAGTTCTTCAAGAAAAAGGATGAGGATAAGACAAAGATAGATCCGGTTCCGCAACCTATTCCGGTTCCAGCACCTATCCCGGTTCCAGCACCTATCCCGGTTCCAGCACCTATTCCGGTTCCAGAGCCAGTTCCGGTTCCGCAGCCAGTTCAAAACCCAGTTCCAAAACCGGAACCAAAAACAGAGGAACCGCCAAAACCGGAACCTATTAAACCGGAACCAAAAACAGAGGAACCACCAAAACCGGAACCAAAAGTAGAGGCACCGACGACAGCGGTTTCCGAAGTAAAGTCAAACAAACCGGAACCACAAAAGAAACCATCCTTGTTTGGTAGGCGAAGAGAAAAAGAAATTCCTCATCTTAGCCGTCTGAATGTATTTGTAAGCGGAATCGATCACAGTGTCGGCACTAGTTATGTAGCCGGATCATTAGCTTCCGCGATTACAGATATCTATGACGTAGACGTCTGGTTTGACCATAAGGGTATGTGTTCGATACCGGATAACTATATGGTACATGAGGTCACAGATGAAGTTGACCGATTTAATGCGTTCAAAAGCGGAATTATTGTGCAGGACAAAGGCGTGTACAACGAATTGAGCATCATGGACAGAAATGAAATGATGCACGCAGACATGAATATCATGGTCAGCACAGCAGAAGAGATGGACTTACAAAAGATTGCACAATTTATCGGACTCCAGGGAAAGCTGATCCAGAATTGGATGTTCGTGTTCAATCATGTTCTCGATCATCAGAAGCATGTCCTGGAATCTGCAATGAAGGACTACGCATACATTATCATCCCGTTCCATGACAATGCAGAAGTTCCGGAAGAATTGCTTGCGGAATGGAAGGATGCAATTGATTACTTTACAAAATAACAGATTTCGGACTTGAAATCTGACGAGTTTTCGGGTCAGTGAGCCTTGTTATTTATAGATATTTACAAAGAAAGGAAACTATTTTCATGGGAAAGAAAATCATTATAGCTGAGAAACCCTCAGTTGCAAAAACATACGCCAATGTTCTCGGCGTTTCCGGAAGAAAAGACGGATATATAGAGAACGACGAATGGATCGTAACTTGGTGTGTCGGACATCTGGTGACGTTAAGTTACCCAGAGGTTTATGATGCGTCTTTAAAACAATGGAGTATGGATACCCTTCCATTTTTACCTGATCAGTATAAATACGAAGTGATCAAAGATGTTGCAGCTCAGTTTCGTGTAATTAAGATTTTGTATAACAGACCTGATATCGACGCTATTTACTATGCCGGTGACTCTGCTCGAGAAGGTATTTACATTCAGGCACTCATTCGGCAGGAAGCAGGACATAATCCAAATGCGAAAGAATTTGTTGTGTGGATTGATTCTCAGACAGAATCCGAAATCTTACGAGGTATCAGAGAAGCAAAGCCAATCTCTGCTTATCAGAATCTGATTGACAGTGGTTATATGAGAGCAATCGAAGACTACGCGCTCGGAATCAATGTATCCAGAGCTTATGCATTAAAATACCGCTCATTGTTATCACGTGATACAAAAGTATCCGTTGGTCGTGTCGTGACATGTGTCCTTGGCATGATCGTAAGAAGAGAGCGAGAAATATTAAACTTTGTACCGCAGAAGTTCTACAAGGTCCAGTCTCATATCATGAGTGATGGAGATGACATTGTGGCGACCTGGAAAGCGGATCCGGAGTTTATGAAACGAAATGAATCTTTGATGTACTCGGATCAGGGATTTAAACGCCGCCAGGATGCGGAAACACTGATCGCAAACCTGACTGGTAATCTCAAAATGGAAGACATCAGTACAAAGGAAGAAAAGAAGTTTGCACCACTTTTGTATAACCTTGCAGAGTTACAGGCAACTTGTTCTAAAGTATTACATATTTCTCCGGATGAAACGCTTGAGATTGCACAGTCTTTGTATGAAAAGAAAGTTACTACTTATCCTCGTACAGATGCCAGAGTGTTATCCAGCGCTATTGCGGACGAAATTGATGTAAACCTTAGTGGGTTATTGCGTTATCAACCGACAGCTGCATTTGTGAATGATATTTTACATAGTGGCAGATATCAGGGAGTCGCTAATAGTAAATACACAGATGACTCCAAAGTAACAGACCACTATGCAATCATTCCGACAGGACAGCAGGTAAGCTTATCTGGCAACGAAGCAATCGTTTACGATTTAATCGTCCGCAGATTTGTCAGCATCTTTATGGATCCAGCTGTTTATAAGAAGTTATCAATCACAGAAGTTACCACAGATGGAAAATTCAGATTTTACGCAAGCGGATCGACTCTGGTATCTCCGGGATTCCTTGAATGTGTCGGTATTCCGCAGTCCAACAGTAGCTTACCAAATGGAGTAAATTCACTTGTAAAAGGAAACGATTATCCAGCAACCTATAACATTGCGGAAGGGGAAACAAAACCACCTGCACGCTATACATCCGGTTCTATCGTACTTGCAATGGAAAATGCAGGTAACCTGATAGAGGATGAAGAATTACGTGCACAGATTAAGGGTGCTGGTATCGGAACTTCTGCAACGCGTGCTGCAACGATCAAAAAGCTTGTTACAAATAACTACATTGCTCTAAATAAGAAAACGCAGGTATTGACTCCGGAACCATTAGGGTTTGCTATTTTCGATATCGTAGAATCAACAATTCCAGAGCTTTTGATTCCGGAAATGACAGCAAAATGGGAACAGGCTCTTGAAAATATCGCAAACGGACAGGTTAAAGCGAATGATTTCAACGTGGCGATGAATCAGATGATTACAACCTATGTAAACATGCTGAAAAACGCAACAATCACACCGGAATTACAGGGTAAGATTGCAAAAGATGGTGTCGTTGCAGGTAGTTCTGATGGGTCGGCGCCGAAACCAAAGGCTTTAAAAGCATCAGACGTCGCAACTTATTTATCCGTACCGTTTGACGACAAAGACGAAGCTAAAAGATTAGGCGCCAGATTTGATGGACAGAAGAAATGCTGGTATGTTCCAGCTGGTACCGATTTAAGTGCGTTCTCAAAATGGATGTCAAGCAGTGGTGCCGTAAAGTCCATTAAGAAACTGTATTTGAATGTTCCATTTGATGACAAAGACAAAGCTAAAAGTCTCGGAGCCCGATGGGATGGAGACAAAAAGAAATGGTACATCATGAGTAACGTCAACACCGATCCGTTTAAGCAGTGGATGAGTTAAGGATAATTAAGGATAAGGATGAGGATGAGGATGAGAACAAAAACATCTGACTCCTCTTCCTTTTTTCTTGTGTTTTCCTGACGAGTTTTCGAATTTGTGAGCCTTATTGTTAGTAAAAAGAAAGAAAGGAAAACTATATACAATTTAAAACGAATACAACTGAATAATACAATTGAATACGGATAATTGAATATAGAGACTGGTGGACGGAAAAGAAAACGACTTATGCATAAAGCACCAGTATAGGAAAAACATTATGAACGAACAGAATCAAGAGAAGACATATAATTTACGAATTTCATCAAAGAATAAATACAATCCGATCACGAAATATGACAGTACATTAACTGCAAACGGATTTACATACAACGAAAGAAAAGCTGCATATTCCAGCTTTTATGAAAGAAATGATGCAACTTGGGAAGATGTGAATACATGGGGACTCTGGTCAAGAAAATACAATCTCGAGATGCATGTTGTTGAAATGAAATATACAAGAAGTGATACCTATAGACAGGAATATTTCAAACACAATAAACCAGTACAGCCTGCAAAATACCGCTGTGTTTACTGTGGTCGCAAACTATTATATAAGGACGTCACAGTGGATCACCTTTATCCGATCAACAAACTGATGTATGACCCAAGAGTTCAAAAACGGGCAAAAAGACATGGGATTGACGGAGCAAATGACGTCAAAAATTTAGTTTGCGCATGCAGGTGCTGTAATTCAAAAAAGGGAACAAAGATGGGGCTCTGGCTGCTTCGTGGCAAGATCGGCAGACATCCAATCGTGTGGAAAATTCGTAATTTGGCGGTCGGATGTTTTGTAGCCTTTTGTATTTATACGTTATGGGTTAATGGCTACTTTTCTGGACCGCAGACACACGTTTTCGGAGCAGTAAGTTTATAACTGAGCTGGCAAAACTCCGTAGCTTTAGCTGCGGAGATGGATGTCCAGCTCTTTTTTTTTACAATTCTTTGTGATTTTCTGACGAATTTTCCAGAAAGTGAGCCTTATTAATATTATACAAATGTATTGTCAATTACTTTGAGCTTAAAACATTGGAAAACAAAGACCAGGAAAGGAGACAGGTTATGAAGATTATGTGCAGCTATGCCGTGGAGATAAAACACATCAACAGATTATTCCGAGACACCATAAAGATCTACAATGATGCTGTCTCTTTCTGCGTGAAAGCTTTTGAAGACCACTGGGATGTTTTAAAAACTTTGGATCCTGGCAATAAGGAAAGATTCGCTTATGCAGATCATCTGATCCACTCAACGAAAACAAATACAGCAGTCTTCAAAGAGTTCGATCAGAAGTTCCATAAAATGCCATCTTATCTTCGATTTGCAGTGATCAATACAGCATTAGGACACTTGAGTTCTTACCATTCAAATCTTACAAACTGGGAGAACGCTACTTCAAAAGAAAAACAGCCTTCGTTCCAAGTCAGACTTAACAAACAGCCGGTTTTCTACAAGGATAACATGTACAGACCGGGAGAAAATCCGGATACCATCAGACTGAAGGTGTTCGTAAATAATGACTGGAACTGGGTTACAGTATCCTTAAAACACACTGACGTAGTGAGTATCCGTAACCACAGGAAAGATGGGAAGATCTCCGCTCCGATGCTGGAAAAGAATAATAAGAAATGGTTCCTTCGTTTTGCATTTGAAGGACAGGTAAAATTAAACGACACAAAACTGGAGGAAAGACGCATCCTTGCGGTAGACCTGGGTGTCAATACCGATGCTGTCTGTTCGGTTATGACAAAAGACGGTACTATCCATGCGAGAAAGTTCATCAATTTCGCAGGTGACAAAGACCGGATTTATCATACATTGAACAAGATCAAAAAGGTACAGAAATATTCAGGATCACAGAACACGAAGAAGCTGTGGCGGTACGCAAGATTTCATAACGACGAGTTAGCCCGGAAAGTTGCGTTGAAGATCGCAGAAACCGCAATTGAGTACCAGTGTGACGTCATCGTTTTCGAGCACCTGGACACAAAAGGAAAGAAAAAGGGTTCCAAGAAGCAGAAGTTACAGATGTGGCAAAAGAATATGATACAGAAGGTTGTGGAACAAAAAGCGCATAAGGACGGTATCCGTATCTCACACATCTGTGCATGGGGGACTTCGAAACTGGCATATGACGGATCGGGGTATGTGCTCCGGGGAACAGAGGCAGGGAACAGATCTTATTCCATCTGCCAGTTCCCGAATGGAAAGACCTATAACTGTGACCTGTCTGCTTCATACAATATCGGAGCCAGGTACTTCATCCGGGAAATACAACAAAACCAGTCTGTGAAGAACTGGTCTGTCATTACGGCAAAAGTTCCGGAATGTCAGAAGAGAACACAATGCACTTACAGTACCCTGTTAAGGATCAATGCTTTAGACCGGGTATCGTGATCTGCTGATTCATCTCATCTGTAACTTAGTCTCTGTGTGGTAAGTATCTTCCGAAAGGAAATACCGGCTAAGCAGAGACCGTATGTGCAGACGAGTACGTTGTCTCAATTAAATCAGACAACAGAATCCCCTGAGCTTTAGATCAGGGGAGTGTTCAAAAAGAAATAGGTTCCGTATTTCGCACATATTTAGTGCGTAAACAAAAACATAGAATGCAAAAAAAAGGAGGAAATAAGTATGGCAAAGGCAGTAGAAGCGATTTGCTATGGGATTAAGTGTGACAACCCAAATTGCGACTATAAGGATATGTCTGTTCGATTTGAAGACTATCCAGCATATCTTAACAAACCGTGTCCGAAATGCGGTCAGAATCTGTTAACAAAACACGATTATAATGTTGCAAAAACGGTTTTTAACATCTGTAAATTGGTCAGACGTTTTGAGGTTCCGGACGATGGAAGACGCACAGAATTAGAAATCGGACTAAATGGAACCGATGATGTCAAAGTCGACATTAAGGAACAAGAATGATAAAAACACAATAGAGTCGGTTAATATCTGGCTCTATTTTTGTACAGATCGAACACATTTATAACAGAACCGGAAAAATTCCGTAGCTTCACCTGCGGAGATAGATGTCCGATTTCGATTATAACGATTCATGGTGTATATATCAAAGGAGGAAATTGATATGAAAATAAGGAGTATAACAAACATAAGAAGATTAATCGTTAGTTTCGCATTGATCGCAATGTTGCATGTTACTGGATGCGGCGGCTTAGAATTTTATACGTCAGCACAAACGGTAGAAGCAACAGAGACATCAACAGATACTGGATACGAACCAGTATTTGTCCACTATGATGGAAGCTGGCATATTCTATACAAAAAAGGTCGTTCTTACAATGTGTACACAAACGATCATACATATGTGGGGTATTTATGTATCTGGAGTAATTACGCTGGTACAATGCGCTTGGAATTCGAGGATGACTCTTATGCTATAGTCGACAGCATTGAAACAGTCAAAACATTCCAGTTATCGCAGCAACAGGAAGGAACCGATACGGATTGGGAAAATCTAGGACTGAAGAATCCAAACAATCCGGACTGACAAGAAATTGAGTCTGAAAATTTCAAGAAGAGGGAGTCGCTGACCGGCTCTTTCTTTTTTTTGTGTCCTTTGTTTTTTCGTGTCCCACACTCAACACATATTTAGTACAACCAATAAATATAAACAATACAAGGAGGAATGTATTTATGTACGAAGTAACAAAGGAAATTGAGAACGCAATCTATAAGGCAGTCATCAGTCACACTTTATTTGTGACGTTTACTGACGCCGCAGCAATGGAAATCAGATCTCGTATGACTTCAATTGCAAAGAACGAAGGTCATGACATCGAAGCTGAGGATTTCCCAGTAATGACGTTCAATGCCTTCAGTAACAACATTATCAAGGCGTTTTACAATGACTTGGGATTCACAGAAGCTCCAGGAGTTGTAGATGTAAATCCAACTGCACGTGCTGTGAAAGCGGTAGCATTGATCACAGGAGATAATGCAATCAAAGGTCTGAACTATGGAATTCCGCTTGCAAAAGACGGTGGAGCTCTGAATCTCACATTGAAAGTTTGGGATCTTGCAAAAGAAGCCGAACTTGATCCAAATGAACCTGGATTCGATCAGAAAGTACTTGATCTTGCAATCAAAGATGGAGTTGCTAAAAAGATGATTGATGATGCAGGTGCTATTTCCCAGATGTGTGACCATTATCAGGAATATCTTAGTATCTTGAAAAGTGAAAACCTGATCTCGTTTGCGGACCAGGATACGTTAGCACTTCAGATTCTTGATATGCATCCGGAATATCTGGATACACTTGGAATCCAGCACATGGTTGTTGATGAAGCTCAGGATTCGAATGATAAGAACATGGAATTCATCAACCGTATCCTTGCTGTTATGAGAAAGAATGATCCGAACATGGAACATCACTCTCTGACGATCGTTGGTGACGATAACCAGTCTATTTATGGATTCCGTAAAGCAAATCCACAGAACATGATCGATTTTGATAACAAGATTGGCATGACGTCAACAAAACTGTTTATGACCCAGAACTTCCGTTCAAAACAGGAAATCCTTGATCCGGCAAATGCACTTGTTGCTCTCAATGTAAATCGTATTGATAAGCCATGTGTTGCAGCGAGGGGAAACGGCGGTAAATACACCTTACAGGGATATGATTCCGTTGACGAAGAGTTAGATGCCATTGTAGACAGAGTTGCTGAGATGATCAATTCCGGCATCACCCCGAGAGACATTGCGGTATTGTCATTCAAAAAGGCAACACTCCAGAAACTGGCAGCAAAGTTATCTAAAAAAGGTGTTACATGGGTAATCAAAGCTCCGTTAAAACTGATCGAGAACAGCCGTGTTCACGGTGCAATCGAATTTATGCAGGCATTTAAAGACCCAACCATGAGTAAACCATACTTCGAATACCTCATTCCGTTAACAGATGGTCACCTTCTTGATAATGAAGAGGGACTTTCTGAAGAAGAAATGCAGGAAAAGATCCAGAGCTTGATCGGTGAGGTTCGTTCAGAAGTTATGAGTATCATTAATGGAGATCCAAATCAGGGTCGCCTGAAGCTGCATGAAATGTTAGAAGCTATTAATGTTGGCGACGATGAGTTGTATACGAAATGGCTTGACATGATGTATCAGCATGGATCAGAAGCAGAAAAAGCATTCCAGCTTGATCCTGCAAACAATAACCATCCGTTGATTGAAGAGATCGCATGGATTGATTATTTTACAGAATTCGGGGCTGATACAGAGCTCAAGATGGATCAGGATTACGAAGGTGTTGTTCTTTCGACAGCACATTCATCCAAAGGTCTTGAATGGCCGTATGTTATCAATACGATCAGTGACTACGATAATGCAAGACTTCATCGTGCACAAAATGTTTTGGATGTAGAAGAGACAAGACGTCTTTTGTTCGTATCCATGACACGTGCTCGTGAAGAATTACTAGTTACAGGAGCTTATGTTGCATACAAAAAGGATGACGAAGTTTATAATCAGTTCTTGAAAGAATTGTATGTAATCCGCGACGGCAATACAGACAGATGGGATGCGGAACTTTTAGCTAGAGCTCAGAAGATTGAAGAAAGAGCCGAAGCCAGAAAGAAAGCATCCGCCGAAAGAGCAAAGGCAAAACGTGAGGCTGACAAAAAGAGTCGTCTTGCTGATATCCTGGCTGCAGACGGAAAAACGGTTGCAATTGATGGAAAACGTGGAAGCGGAAAAGGTATTTATAGTAAATCCAAATACGCAACCAAACTTCGCGACGTACGTTCTGAGTACGACAAGAAGGTTTCTAAGATCAGAGAAATGACAGATTCGGAAAAGGCTGAATACAATAATATGACAGCAAATGCAACCCAGATGTCACTTGCAGACATCATTGGTTAAAAACAAGAGGAATACCACTTACCTGTTTTAGGTAGGTGGTTTTCTTTGTTTAAGCGGTTCCAGAGTAAGGATCGAAGTGTGTTATGCAGTATTCGGAACCAAACAATCGTATTCTAAAAATCGTATCAAAACTTGCACTAGTGTTGTTATAGAATACTCATAAGCGGTTCCGGAGAGGTCTCCGAAGTGTGTTATGCAGTATTCGAAACCGGATGTCTGTATTCGGTAAAATCGTATCACGAGAACTTGTTTCGAGTGAACTGTACACCGTAAGGTGTGGTATCAAAACTTGCATTAGTGTTGTTATAGAATACATATGTACGGTTCCGGGGTGGTAATCGAAATGTATTCTACAGTATTCGGAACCGGATGTCATTATAATTCATTTTGTTTCGCATTCTTGAAGTCCATATTTAGAATAACAAAATTCATGTATATTAAAAGGAGGAAACAAACATGAGTAAGCATTTATCAGATTTCAGGAAGTCAATGTCCTGTTCCAGCAATGTGAATCCAATTCAGGTTCAGAAAGCAGAAAGCAGATGGAAGGACGAACTTCTCATTTTTAAGTCTGCAGTCGTCGGAACCATTTCTGGAGATGTCACATTTCGTAACAAAGAGGACATGTACGAACTTGTAGCTCCATCTTACAGTGATGGTGTTATTGGTTCCATTGATGAGTATCATCAGAAAAAAGTGGAACGTCTGACAAACGAATGTTATCGCAGATGTCAGGCAGAGCATCATAGAGTTGCTGACGGAACAGCAGTGATCCCGGAACACGGAATTCATCTTGATCTCTCTACTTTCGTCAACACACGATTTCCGGATGACGACGACATCAGTGTTAAATTTGATGCCATTCTTTTGGATCCAGGTGTTACTACCGGAGTGATTTTCCGTAAAGGAACTCCAAACATCTCCGCAACATCTCGAGGGGAGTCTAATGTGCACAACAGCATCGAACTCCATTTAATGATGAAAGCACTTCAGAAGTATGCAGATGACACTTACAAGAAAGACACCAGAGTTAATCTGGTTGCATCTATCCAATTTTCTGCAAAAACAAAGGATACCTCACTTAAAATGGATCCGCTGTATTTTGGAAAAGATGAACCGGTCCGCGCAATCCGGTATACTTATGTAGTCGGATCTGGAACACTTGGTGACCTGGATGAGAATCTGAAGTCCATTCTGGATAAGTTCTGTGCTGGTTGCGATGCATCTTCTATGGATGAAGAAAAGGATTGTAAAAGCTGTTGGAAAAACAGTTACTGCCATTACAAACCGGCTCCAGAACATCAGGAGATCGTAGAGAAGGTTAGCACAGCAAGCAAATTCCAGCCATCAGAGGAACAGCAGAAAATCTTGGATTCCATTTATGGTGTTTACGAGGTTAATGCCACTGCCGGATCTGGAAAGACAGCCGTGACATGTAACAGCATGGTAGGAAAAGCAGAGTTGTCTTATCAGGAAGCTTTAGAAACTTATCGTCAGACTGGTCAGTTACCAGCTGCAGCTGAATACTTATGCAATGATTCCAGAGCATAAGTGTAGGAAAACGAAATTGAGTCACCCATTGTGGTGGCTCTTTTTGTTATTAGTTTGCAGCGTAGTGGAACATATTTAATAATAAGGAAATTATGCAAACAAAAAGAAAGGAACGTTTGAATTATGAAACATATGAAACGAAACTTATTTATGATCGGGTGTCTGATTGCTGGGCTTTCTATAACAGGTTGCGGAAAATCGGAAACAGTTGATGAAACCGCTTATTTGACACCAGACGATGTCGAAAGCGTTTATTACACGTCCGAAGAAGAGTTACCGAATGACATGGCTTACGTTGTGCGGACAGAAAAAGAAAAGGTAACAGATAAGGACGGCAATGAAACGGAACAAGATGTAACCAAATACTATCCTATTTATTACTCTATTGAGAATAACTTTACGATGGATGCAGAGTTTCCAACTGGAGAAGATCCAGATCGGATTGCCTGGGTAAACTACAACATTGATGAAGGTTATATCCCAACCATGTATCCTGGAGATAAGCTGATCTATAAATCAAATACTTATATCCCTACAAAATATAGTCTCGAAAAGTTCTATGACAATGGATACACACTTGGTGTTGCGAAAATGGAACAGGATACTTCCGGAAACTATCGATTCGATAAAGAAGATTTTGACAGCATTACAATGTCAACTTCAGACGCTGTTGGATTCTCTGCCTTAGAGGACATTGAGAGTATTTATCTTGTATCTGTTGGAGACCAGAGAGTGACGCCTCTTAATATGTCTGAGAGTGGCGCCGTGACAGGTCTCAAGTTGATGGAAAAATACAATTGTGATATCCGTCAGGGTACGGAAAAAATCGATGCCACATTGACTTGTAACATCCATCTGTTTTCAAGTGCTGAGACTTACGGATTTGGATCCTTTACTTTTATTACACCACATATCGCACAGTTAAACGTACCCGACTATGTTACAACTGGCTATTATGACTTAAATGGTATTGGTTTCTTCCGTTATGTAAAAGAAGAAGGTACCGATTATCATGACTTGGACACAGAAGATTACAACCAGACAATCTATCAATACAACGAAGAAGGAAAATTGGTTGGTACAACAGTTGGTCTTACTTTTGATGAAAACGGATTCCTCGTTTCTATGGGATATGAAGAAGGCGATGAGGAAACACAAGCAACTATTACAAATAAAACAGCATTAATCGCTGACAAGAATGGTTACTTTAGTGGTCAATATCTGTTTACTGCCGTCGGAGAGCCAACAGTATCTGGAAATAATTTCATCTATGTGATTGACGCTTATAATACAGAAAACCAGGAACACCTTGTATTTCAGTATACTTTGCATCCAGGCGATGACCAGGTAAAAACAGGTGAAGAATACGTTGTCATGTTTACAAAACCAACAGATTCCTTTGATGGATATGTGATTTCGTATATAACTCCGGTAAACGCTGAGGCAACTCCAGTAGAAGATGAGACAGAATCTGGTATGGATGTTGAAAATACAGAAAGCACAGAAGAAACAGAAGCAACGGAAGCAGAATAAGAGAGAACCGGAAGCTTATGCAAAGTGCTGGGCTTCCGGCTTATTAGGTTTCGAAATGCTGCCCCACAAAAAAAACAGGAATTTTATTCATTTTTTTTTGACGATATTTTCAAAATGTGAGCCTTATCAGATATGTATCAGATAACAAAACGGAGGTATCATAATGAAACAGAAACGCCATAGTAAAAACAAACATCATACTAAAAACAAACAAGACATCGAGATACAGGCAAGAATATATGCCTTTGGTATCGTATTTTATACATTCGTATCGTTGCTTGCTGCATATGGATTATGTTATCCGTCCATTTATGAACGATTTTTCATTTTGTCTCTTATATGTGGAATCGGTGGTCTGGTTTCAAATGTTATATTAATTATTTTGGAGACAAAAAGATGATAGATATTGTGAGCGAAACAAAGACAACAGCGTTAACAGGTTCTGAGCTTGCTAATGCTACAACTGCAGCAAGATTATTAAAAAAAACGATTATCTCGCAAGTTATTTGACACGTTAACAATTTGAGCTCATCTTCAATGATTGGCTTTTTTTTTATATAAATGATCTGTAACGCACATATTTAATATAACAAATAAAATCGAAGCAGTGAAACAAAGAAAGGGGTAATTATTATGGAATTGAATTATAACGAGTTTGATGAATATCAGAAAGAACAAATCGAGGAAGGATTGAGAAAAGGCTTGGATGTCTCTGTATATGCCAATCCGAAATTTGATTCAGATCAGATGCATATACTTATGCAGGGACTTGAACAAGGCATTGATGTAATTCCGTATGCAAATCCGAAATTTTCTTTTGAACAAATGTGTATCATTCATAACGGATTGATCGACAAACAGGATGTATCGTTATATGCAGATCTAAAATACAATGAACGCCAGATGAGACAGATCCAAAAGGGAATCGAAAAAGGATTAGATGTATCAATTTATGCAGATCCTAAATATAACGAATATCAAATGAATGTGATACGAAAAGGATTGGCTGCTAGTATTGACGTTTCGTCTTATGCTGATTCCGAAATCCATGAAAACGATATGCTGGAGAAATATAATGAATTAAAACCAGAAATTGATTTTGATGCACTGATTGTAAAAGCAACAAAAGCAGATCCGCCTATTGATCCAGAAATTCATCTTGATCCAGAACAGTTACAAAATCTAATGGACAAAGCAATTGAAACGAAATACGAACTCGATGATATAACAGATTTCGGAGATAATCCATTAATGAATTCATTTTCATACATGCATAAAACACCAGAAAATGTTAACCTTTTTGATATTTGCAATAAAGACAGAACAGACGAATTATATGATATCGCTTACGGAACTGTGTATGAACTGTTTGAACTTGCGGATACAAAAGAAGAATTTATGGCTCTTATGGGTGTTGCTGGGGGATATGAACATCTTTTAGGAGATCATCTTTACGGTTGGGGCATTCCGTCAGATAAAAATGTTATAAATGCGTTAAAAGAAATGAATCAAAATGGATTCTCTACTGTATTTATTCCGGTAAAAGAATCGATATATGTGCAGGAACCTTTAGAAAATAGTGATCGCGCCCTTATAGATCGTAACGGTATTACAATATTTGCAGAAGATTACCAGTACGACGGACAAGAAAACAATTCGTTTTATCGCGATATCACGTATCGTATTCCTGTTGATATTAGCGATTATATGGCTATTTTCATTGACAGAGAACGTCATATGGAACAGGGACAGTCAATGCATGACGTAACACAGGAAGAAACATTAAGTAATATCAAAAACATTGATACATCAGAAAATAGAGACATAAACACGGAAGTTGAACAGAGTGATATTGATTCCGATATTGATGATTTTGACATTTCCGATGACCGCTAACAACGATGAGCTCATCTTCAATGATGAGCTCTTTTGTATTCCTTTGTTTCGTTTCTGCGCATATTTAGTATACAAACAAAGAAACAGAGTAACAAGGAAAGAGGAAAATGTTATGAGCAAAGAAAACACATTCAAACGTGAACTAAACATGTATTCGGTTTTAGAATCAGGGAAGCCTCTTATTACGCTCGACGAAAAAATTACGATCGATGAAAAAATCAAAAGAAATATAAACACAAATAGAGCAGAAGCGATTGAATCGCTTAAGGCAGAAATCGAAGAAAAGAAGGAACAAATGGAATTACTGGAACATATCGATTTTGAAAAGCCATGTACAGAAGATGAATGGCACAAATTATGCGAAACGGATTTACGTACATCTGACTTAATGGGAATTCTTGTAAAATCGATCTTTCCAAACTGCGAGTCAATTGAGGTTAGACGCAACTATGTGTCGTTTCAGTTGTATGGATTCTGGTGTTATTTACCAACATTTGCTAAGAGACGAATTGAAGTTGATACATCATGGTGGCGTAGACGAAAAGGTTTTATCAGCTTTAAGGAATACTGTTCAAGAACGTATTACAATAAAGCTGTATACGAGTTTTCAGAGAAGGAAAACAAAACAATATACGACTATGTAGATTTTGTTCGTCCTTGGGATCAGAAACGAAGTAATATAGAGAAACGGATGATTTATTTCTTCAATAAGAAAAAGATCCATAAAGCGGTTGAAAGGGAATATAAACATCTTGATGATATCAAGAGACAATATAACGAAATAACAGAATCGAATAAGATCCAGACGGCAGCTATTCAACAGAAAACAAAGATATTTACAGAACAACTGCTGCCAGAATTATATAAGTTTACCGATAAAGTTGATGCATATAAGTTTGTAACATATGGAAACGTACCAAAAGTAGAAGATATTATATTAAAATGCCGGAAGTAAAGGATAAATAGTACGATATCATGAAAAAACACAAGCATAAACATAAAAACAACACGACTGAAACTATACAAAAACGCTCAGTTGAGTATACGACAAAAGAACTCTTAGAATTAGGAGAGAAATTGAATGTTTTGCCATTAGCAAAACCACTTTGCAGTAAACAAAAGAGAACGTGACTTAAGTTGCGTTCTTTTGTTTTGTGTACAGGGATTTGTTCCATATTTAAGATAACAAATTAACGTACACGAAAAGGAGAAAACAAAGATGAAGCGATTATTACTTAACGAACGGGAATTTTTAAAGAAAAAGGAAATCAAGTTCGGACACGTATATATATTCAAGGACGGCAGACTTGGTTTGTATTTAGGTACAAGTTTAGATAACCAATTCGTATTTTACATACTTGCTAAAGCTCATTTAGTTCAGACTGATGACTACGGAATATTAACTTTTGCACATTACGAAAATCAGGTTAAATTTTTAATTGAGTTATCTGACGAATTATTACAAAGCAAATGTGACAAAAAATGTGTTATACGACTTACTAGTTTACCAGATTTGTATTGTGATTTTAATTATATTTCTTATGACAAGGGAAACAAATTGCAGTTATGGCATGAAAGAAACAAAGACGAATCAAAAACATTGCAACGCCTTATTGAATTTACGGAAAACAAGAAACCAATAGTAAGTTTTGTATCAGCAAAAGATTTGATACCTGGTGAATTATACTATACAGGATCTTTGTGGAGAAGTTTATATATGTATCTTGGACGAGATGGCAAAAATAATTTCTGCTGGTATTTCGTAGACAATGAAGATATATTGATAAAAAATGATATTTTAGAGTATCAGAGAAACATAGAAAGAACAAAAGCAAACAAAAGATGCAAAAAACTTACTGATGCAGTAAATGATTCCAATGCATATATATATGCTGATGCTAAAAAATTGATTGACTTACAGTGGAAAGGAAATCTTAAAGGCTTGATCCTTAGATAATCGATATCGAGTTGTAACGAAAACAAAAGAGAACGTGGCTTAGGTTGCGTTCTTTTGTTTTGTATGTTATTTTGACTGTCTCGTTCTTATTACAAAGGAAGAGTTCGATACAGAGGCGTAGAATTAATGAAAAACTTAAGAGCGTGGCATTGTGTCATGCTCTTTTGCATTGGATTTGTATGTAATGTAGTAAAAATAGTAACAACATAAAGAATATAATAATCTGCTCCGAAATATGACGAATTCGAAACAAAGTGAGCCTTATAAATATTAAGAAAGGATGATATCAATGAAAGAATGTTATATATGTGGAAGAAAAACACGAAAACAGTATTTTGACTTTGTGGACGGAAAATTCGTTTTGAAAGAGAAATGTCTGAATCCGTGTTGCAGAAAATATAACAAATGGAAATTAATATGAGAAAGGAATAACTATTATGTGCATGTACTGCGAAAAAAGAACAGATGTGATATTTGGTTGGAACTAGCCTAAATTACCTTACCACAGTAAGAACCTAGACGATGGATGTTTGAATGGAAATGTCCTTGATAACGACAAATGGGACGGGGTTATTCATGATTATCAGACGGCGACACCAGAATTAATCTTAACCTGTAACGGGTATTTTAACGGTGAAGGTGTCGGCACGATCTATATCCCAATCAAGTTTTGCCCTGAATGTGGACGAAAACTAGGTGGTAAACAGACAGAAAAAGAAATATAACCATTCCTGTGTTCAAGTCTAACACATATTTAGTACATAGGAAGTGAACAGGATATATCGAAAGTATCCTCTGTTCACGTACAAGAAGACTAACGCTTATGAAGAAAACCTATGTATTAGACACAAGTTTCGCAGACAATGATGTTGTAATCACTGGTACTACACTGCAGGAACTTGATGCACACAAAGGAGACAGCTGAGAACGTGGATATAACACAAGAGAAACCGTTCGTTTGCTGTAATCGCTTCGAAAACAGGTATCACTGATCGAGGGTGTTAAAACCTGGGATAACGGTCGCATCATGTTAGAGCCGGATATGGTAGATTCTTCTGTATTAGCACTTGGATACAGCATTGATGTTCCAGATAATCGTATCATCGCAACAGTCCTTAAAATGAGTAAGAGTGATAAATATCAGACACCAGTTACTCTTGTAACAAACGATTTGTCTATGAAAATCAATGCATCTGCTTGTGGAGCCCAGGTTGAGTGATATCGAAACGAAAGTATTGAATCAGAGTCAAGCACAGCCTATACAGGAAAGCGTTTCATTAATACAATAACAAATGAAGATATCGACAAGCTGTATGCAGTAAAAGAAGACGGCGTTGAATGTATCGAAGCTGTGAAACGACTAACAATGAAATAAAATAAAATAACGTATCTATATAGGACGTAGTCATAAGTGGCTGCGTCCTTTTTTTTTGCGTGCCTGAATAGATTTTCTTTGTATCAGGCTCACACATATTTAAGTCGTAAGGAAACAAAGAAAAATCTTCTTTTGTGACGAATTGCAGGAGGTGTGAGCCTTGTAAAGTATACGACACAAAAGTAAAAGAGGTAGCAAAATGGTACGTACTGACAGAGATGCGAAACAACTGAATAGAGACGAACAGCAGACATTTCTTAGCATCTTGCACAGAAATTCAAGAGGTGGAGCAATTATTCGTAATCAGCTTCGACATGGAGAAGTTGTAAGCATTGACGCAACAAAGAATTACGAACACATCTATTGTGAAAGTCTCGAAAATGACGTTTATGTTTCTGTAAACTCATTTTGTAGTTCTGGTTCTGCTTTTGTCAGCCGTAAAGCTTCAAATGTATACTCAATCAATGCAATGTATATAGATCTGGATCTTCCTGGTCATGAAAGAAACGAAGATTCTGAAACGATCATTCAGAAAAACCTGGATGCAATTCATAAAGCAGTCAGTGACGGAAAACTGCCACGCTATACCATGATTACATCAACCGGAAACGGAATTGGTGTGTTCTTTGTATTGACAAATTCGATTGCAAATACAGATAGAACCGAAAAACAGCAGAAATACTTTGATACATTATATGATTTGCTTGCAGAACGTATGCATTTTGTTTTGTCTGCGTGTGGAAAGCATGCGTTAGTTGTTGATACCAGTGTCGTTGGGGATCATGCGCGTATTTGCAGACTGCCTGGTACCAGAAACAGCAAGAGTGGAACAATGTGTACCATTTTAGAAGTAAATCAGTTAGGATACTGTACTTTACACGAATACGGAAAGATTCTATCTAAAAAGAAAACAAAGGCTGTAAAAAGTAAACAGAAAAACGCAGGCGAAAAACGTTTTGTGTCCAGTTTTTTTCATGCACAGTTATTGATGAAACTGGATAATCTTGCAAAAGAACGTGCCAGTTGGTTAGGACACCGTGAATTATTCTGTTTTGTATATTACAACACAGCGAAACAATGTCTTGAATACCAGGATGCAATAAAAGCATTATGTCAGTTTAACGATGGTCTTGGTGACCGGATCGACGAAACGCAGATTAAAAGTATCATCAAAGCAGTAGACAATAACATTGCTTGGGACGGATCTTACGCTGGATACTATAAGCTTACAAATGCATGGATCGCAGGAAAACTTGGATTGACCAACGAAGAGATTAAAAAATACGAATTCGATGGCGGATGCGGCTGGGAAGATCGTAATCAGCAGGCACATCTTATTGTTGTGCGCAGAAAAATCGATACACAAAGAAAAATCGTAGAGCTTTTGACATCTGATGACCGCCCAACATATGATGCGGTAAGTACTGCAACAGGATCATCCGTTTCTACCGTAAAACGTATCGCTGCTAAATACAACATAAGAAAACGAGATAACAATGTTGTGAACATCAATTGGGACGAACTGTATCAGAACGAGGTAAGCGAGTACAAAGAGCAGCGCCTTGAAGCATATCAAAAAAGGGTCAAAACTTGCACTAGTGTTGTTATTGTTCCTAAACAAGAAGTTACAACCGTAAACGAAGTGGAAGATGCTATTGTTGGAAACCAGGTAGATAGGAACAAACTCTTCGAAACAACTTCTGTTTTGTCTGCCGTACATGACTATACAATATCAAATGGCTGGATCAGTACTGACGCATCATTTGATGAACTTACTGACGGATCTATTCCATTCGTTTCTGATATTGAGAATCCTTTTGAAGTATGCGAATTAAATGAAAATACATTGGCAGAAGACGAACAATCCGTTTCTAATGTTATCGTTATTCATTCTGATGAAACAGAAAATGGTTACAAAACAGAGAAAACAGCTCATCAGAAATTAAATGCTGGTGACGTAATTGTGCGTAACGAAGCTTATGGAAATAGTTTTCTTCGATACATTATGGACGGAGCAGGTGAACGTACACTTAAGATGTATCAAGGATTTGCGGACGTTTTTTATTCTAAGACCAATGCTTACAGACATAATAACGAATACGAACAGAGTAACCTCTTATATGTACTTTTAAACATGATCGCAGACAAAACCAGTAACAGTGCAAGTGTTGACTTATGTTTATGGGAACTGGATAAACTGTACCGTTTCCTTGCCCTCGACAGCGGCAACTTAAGAGACTACGAAGTAAGTGTATCAGCCAAAGATGTATCTGGTTATGTGGCTCCGAGTGATTGTTTCGAATTTAACCCTGAATATAAACAGGTATCCGTTTCGAAACCAGCTGCTGGAGCAAAAATGAATCCGTTACGCCCTTATGAGTTAACAAAATCAGATATGCATATCGTAACAGTTGCACATTTGATGGATACCGATTCTTATCAGCATATGATTGATGTTCTTTCGGTTGCAGCAGATCGTTGCATCAGTAGTGAGTCGGAATCAGAACAGGCAGTTGGTATCAATCTTGGTAATCTTTTGAAACATCTTCCAACATTTGGCGCAAAACGAATGAAAAACCTTATGGAAGCGTTAAAATCGGTGCCTGTTGAGATTGGCTCTACTGAATTAGTAAAAGTAATCTGTGATGCGCTTCGTTGTAAGCCAGAAAAAATCGGCACCATTCGAAACAGCTTCGATAAGATGAGACGACAGACACCGGCACAGAAACAAGCAGGACAGATTTTTAGACGTCATCAGGATGCGATGAATTGGTGTCGACGTGAAAAATGGCACAATTTAACCTGTCGTACATACCTCGCTGCCTACCATGCCGTATGCAATGAATATAAGACATCGGCACTTGTGATTGGCGACAAAATGATCAATGCCGAATACATTCGGAAGAAATATTTATATCCGTTAAGTGTCGAAACATTAAAAACAATGCCAGAGTTACATACTATTACAGACCTTGTAAACTGGCTTATCAATAAAGAAAACAAAATGAATGTAATGTAGGAGGAGACGATTATGGACGTAATCAGTAGACTGAATCAGTTTGTTGTAAATGGCGGACGATTCGAAAAAGGCAAAGAACCAAAATATGGAGAACCATTTTATATGGATTCCATTATGTATGATCTGCGAAAGAACTGTGAAGTTGGAGATCAGATCAAAGCAGAAACGACTCGTGGTACAGTTTCTGGTATTCTGACTTATTTGAATTCATACGGGTTTGAAGTTCTCATATCCGGTAAAAAGATTTGGAGTTCTAAACGAAATGTTAAGTGGGTTTCATCTCATGAAGTAACAGCTCCGGTACAGTTAGTAGAGAAACGAAAAGAGGATTTTGATATTCACAAAATCGATCCACGTTATGCAGCCAATGTTAATCCGGAAAATAATCCTGATTATGATAAGATTAGAAATCAGCATAGAGTTGACAACAAAGAAGAGTTTTTGAGTGTTTATCCGGACGTATCATTTGAAGATTCTCATGTTATCTGTATGCAGCGTGGACTTAGTTTTCGTTTTCCATTTGAAAATAAGGGAATCAGTGCAGAAGTATATCTGGTTCCAGGCAATTGTAATAATGTAACTAAGATTCCTTGTAAAGTTGTTGATGGTTGTCCGAATCGGAATTTTTATGATGTCTGCAACTGCTTAACCAATTCTTATAAAGAACCGGCATTATATACATATCTTACTGGCGCAAACAAAAAATACGAAAACGTGGCGATCGTTTGTGTTTGGACTGTGAAACTTGACGATGAGTTGAACAATCTTCGCTTCGTTTACATTTATGAAGCGGGAACGATCGAGCCGGTAACAGATGATAAGAATATGTATTTTGTTAACGATACAGTTGATCCATTGTTAGATTATGGAGAAAGACTATTTGATGGCGATCATAACTATGTTTTACGCAATCTTATGGGTCGTGAATCTGTATTTATTCTGTTTCCGGAAGACGATATGATATATCCGATTAAAGAATCGAGCTATGACGAGACTTATGGATTCCTTGTGACGCAGGCTTTGAGTCATTTTGATGCAGAGGAATTAGTTAAGAATCTTTCAAACGAGATCAAAGATATTGATAATTATCCTATTGAAGTTACGGTTGTTCGGGATGATATCATGAAATCGTATTTATCTGATTATTTTGTAAAAAATGATCCGCGTTATATCTGGAAACCATTAAAAGAATAATTTCATGTTTGTTTGGCTCATGGTGAATGGATTAAAAGTTTTGTAAACTCCTGACGAATTCCATTCATTGTGAGCCTCATTATAATTATCAAAATGATAGGAGAACAATATTATGTTTCAAACAGAAAAACTAACACAGATAATTGATCAGTTACGTAACGCAGAAGGAATGGGATATTTTGATACCCTTAAGTTAGTACTCCAGCTAATAGGTATCTTTATCGGACCTGTATTGGTTTTAGCAGTACTTATTTTCATCTGGATAAAACTTCCACGGTTTTTGTCTGTTAAGATGACACGAACAGAGGATATTCCAGTTGCAATCGGAATCAAGCAGAACCAGAAAAAGAAGAGTTGGAAAATTAAATATGTATGCTTGTATAGCGACGCGTTTAAAAAGAGGCTTGATAAAAGACAAACAATCGAGACAGCAGCAAAATGGATCCTTGCAATTCCTGTTTGCTTGATTTTAAGTCCGCTCTTATTCGTGACTGAAGGTCTATTAATTCTTATAGTTCTTATTTACTGCGCGATTTTGCTCTATTTGCTTGTGGCAACATCTTTTGAAGTCTGGGGCGATGTTTTAGATGAAGAACCGGATCGATTGAAACGATTGGAGAAAAAGGCATTCGATGTTCTTGGTACTATAAATCGTGACAAAGAAACACGAGTCAGCAGCACTTATGTATTAAGTCGGATACAAGCAGAGTTATCTTCTGAATGTGTCGTGATCAATAAAGAAGAGTGATAAAACCTCAATAACAGACATGCAGTTTTGTACTGTGTGTCTGTTTGCATAAGAATAAATATCTGGAGAACGATTATGAGAAAACAAAACAATCTGTATAAGACACCGATCTGGAATAATGTATTCGAGCATTTGAATTATATATTTCCTGCTGTCTTGTATGACAAATTTGGATTCACCATTATCGTTTCAAAATCGTCCGCTGATATTTTGGCTCCATATAACCTGTATTAAAATTTATTTCATTTTTCTGACGAATTCGAACAGGTATGAGCCTAATAAATATTAGAACAAGCATTCACCATTACAAAGAAAGGACGAAACTATATGATTTACATCGGAAATCTTGATTCATTATCAGAAAAAGATTACAAAACAATCGCAAATGATTCACCAGATAAGCTGCTATTGTTTGCAAAGAAAGGTGCAACGGTTCCAGTAACTCAGGCTGTTAAGTTTGGTTCACTTACAGCAAAAGTAAACGAGTTTGAGATCGTAGAAGCAGAAAGCATCGATCTTAAAGCTTATTACATTGGAAAGCAGGATACAGAAAACGGAATCAAATTACTTGGAAACCTCGGATTTAGTGCCGAATTAATCGCAGCCGTGTGTCCGCAGCAGAGAAAGAAGCGTTCCACAAAAACGAAACCGGAAGCTGCAGAAAAGCCAGCTGCAAAAGAAAAGGCACAGGCTGTTTCCGAACCGGTTGTTCTTGAGGACAGAGTGACAGACAAGGCTGTTTCAAAAGGATTGGCTGTTGAGAAAGAATCAAAACCAAAAGCAGCCATTGCAGAGAAACAAACAAAAGATAAGAATACGACAAGCGCGGCATCGAATAAACCTTTAAACGATGAAGAATTGAATATGTCAGAGATCGTTCGAAAATTCTTCAAACAGATGTCAGTCCGCGTTACAGATTTGAAACGGTATAAAGGTAGCAATGAAGACTTAGTATTCGATATTGCAAACGTATTCAGCATTATGGAAGCTAAGAATACAAAAGATTTGTTATCTGAACTGGAACTTAAGTTTACAGAAGAAGATGCAAAGACAATTTACACTTGGGTAAAACCAAATATTAAGAATCTGACGCTGTTAGCAGAAGATGTATTATTGGAAATGTAAAGGAACCGAAACGATCTTGCCGAAAATGGTGAGGTCGTTTTTTTGCGAAGTATATATTAGTAACAGCCACGATCGATCTCATGAAGTTATAGAACCCAGAGTTAGTTAGACGTTATAGATCCATTTTCGTTATTTTTGTGTGCGTTCACAAGTTCCATATTTATGATAACAAAACAATTTACACACACACGAAAGGAGAAAACGAAAATGAATGTACTTAAAACATTATTAGGAACCATTCCTGATAAAACAAAATTGGATCGATCATCCGAACTCATTAAGCTTCTGAATACAAACCTGGAAGCATTTGAAGAATTCGAAAAATCGTATCATAAAACATCGATGGCACGCGGTATATCTGATAACTTATTTGAGATTTCCGCGAAAGAGATGTCAGAGCAGCGCATCAGTAACGAAGAATTAACGCCAGAAACGATTGAAATTATTAATCGTATCGTTAAAGAGTTGGTTGCGCAGACAGATATATTCGTTTATGACGAGAATACGCGTCAGGTAACGATTGAAGATTATACCCATTTGTTGCCGGAAATTTCGGCTGTAACAAAAGAGGATATCAAAAAGTTACCAAGTAATATGCAGCCAGATCTTACAGGCAACCTTGTAAGACGTGATATCCCAGATTCAGGTATGATGTTATTGGTTGATTATTATAAGTTTCAGAAAGAAACAAATCCAATCAAGAAAAGAACCGCATATGGTATATTCCGACAGGGATTGGATTTACTTGATCTTGATAATCTTACCTACGAAATGATCAATCTGAATCCAGTTAGTATGGGATATTGGTTTCCTAAAATCATCAAACCTGTGAATGATGCTGGTTTCTTTTTGATTCCAAATACACGAATCATCAAAGTTCCGTTACCATTGTTGCAGATGACAAGATTAGATTACATGTCATTATCAAGAGTTACATTGGATATCGCAAATATGTATTGTAAGCAAGTGTTCACTCTGGATACATCGAAAGAATATTTCATAAAAACAGGTGTAAAATCATCAAAATTTGATTTTCGAAATGCACATATCATTGGAAACGAAATCAATGATATCGGAGAATATTTACTGTTTATCCATTTCCAAGATGTATGTATGTCACATTTCGATTTAAGTGGACGAAGCAACAAAGTATGTTACGGTGCAGCGACAACAACAGAATGGGTTGTGCGTGATTTTATTCCGGATAAAGAAAATAACGCCTGTATCTATCACGGAATGCCGCTTCATACAGAATACAGAGTCTTTGTTGACTTTGATACGGATGAAGTTCTTGGCATCCATAATTACTGGGATCCAAACGTAATGAAAGCACATTTTGAAAAACGTGCAGAGGATCCGGATGATTTGGATGCGAAACATGATCTTGTGACATATCTTATGAATGAGGAACGACTTGTAAAAAGATATGAAGAAAACAAAGATTTGATCCAGGCAAAGGTCGCCGAATTTATACCAGATGTCGACTTAGAAGGACAATGGTCATTAGACATCATGCAAAACGGCGACGAATTTTACGTGATCGATATGGCAACTGCATGCAATTCAATGTTTTACCAGGAAACTGTATCAGAAAATAAGAGAAAAGATTTTCACGAAAATTGGCTTCCTGATCTCGGAAAACAGGATATGTAAACGAAATAAGGAGCGGCTGAATGGCTGCTCCTTGTTTGTTTCCATTTATCCCATATTTAAGATACAAACAAATTATACAATTCAAGGAGGAAATAAAATGAAAGCAAACAAATTAAGTTATGAAGAACAGGTATTAAAGATTGGAAACGGCAAGATGTTAGAACCAGGTTTTTATGACAAAGACATGAATAAGATTGCAGACATTATTGAAATGCCAATTATACGACAATCAAAGCGAGACGAAGTGGTTGTAGCTATCTTCGAAAAAGACAGAACCGAAATCAAAGCGAATCAATGTAATTTCATGCTTCATTTGAAGTCTGTTGTACTGCCTGATAACCTTAAAGTAATACAGAGAGAGGCATTTTTCTTATGTCAGAATCTTACAGAAATCAATCTTCCGGACAGTTTAGAAGTAATTGAAGAATATGCGTTCCAGCGTTCTGGACTTACAGCAATTACGATTCCGGCAGCTATTTGTCATATTAGAGACGGTGCATTTTTGGAATGCGGTGATCTTGAATCTTTTGTAATGGAAGACAACAGTTTACGCAATCCAGTATTCCTTGGTTCAGAGTTAGTATGCGGCTGTTACAGCTTAACAAAACTTGTGTTATCTGGACACGTAACAGAGATTCATCAAAATGCATTCCTATCCTGTGAATCGCTAACTGATGTTGTGTTACCAGATTCTGTCGAACGTATCGAGAAGGATGCATTCGAAAATTGTTACAATTTGAATACAGTTCAGATCGGAACCAACATTAAGTATATCGATCAGCATGCTTTCAACATTGAACAGACTTTTGATATTATAGTTGGTAATAACAAAATCAATAGTTCTGATCTTCGAAATCTGAATATGTATGACGAACTCCAGATTATCGCAAGAGAGCGTAATAAGATCCAATTCACAGATGAAGAAATCGATCTGATTCTTAGCGCGTTGGCTGATTCTCCAGTCGATACTTCAAAAGAACTCGCCGATAGAGTATGGATTAAGCTCAGAGACTAAACAAAAACGAAGAGACTGACTACATAGTTGGTCTCTTTTGTTTTGTTTTCGATTCTTTTTGTGTGTATCTGTTACTCACATATTTAAGACAACAAATTAAACGCACATATAAAGGAGGAAAACGAATGAGCGATGAGAAAAGCAACGAAACAGCAGTAGTAAAAGGTTATAAAGTCTTTGATCCTGACTGGACTTGTGATCCTACATGCATAAACGCAAAACAGTATACCTGTCCGGGTCGTTTTGAAGAAGATTTAGAACCTATCATTACGAAACAAGGTATGCATTTCTGTAAAACACTAACGTTCTGTTTCAATTATTATGAATTCGATCCGGCTAAAAAAGTAGCAGAAGTTGCCGCATATGGTGATATTTCTGAGGATGGGAACCTTGTTTGCACAAATAAGCTTGAAATCATTCGAGAATTGTCATGGTATGAAGTTCTTGACCTTGTAAATGAAGGAAAATATTGTACCGGATTTAATAACTCAGGTGATTGCAATACCGGGCACCACAACAAGGGCAGTTACAACTCTGGAAATGATAATTCCGGAAATTGGAATGTCGGTGATGGAAATCGTGGTTATGGAAATACTGGCTGTAAAAATGCTGGCAATTGGAATACCGGCAGTTACAATTCAGGAAATAGTAACACTGGTGACGGTAATGTAGGAGAGAATAATAGTGGTGACGAAAATTCTGGACACAGCAATACAGGAAACAAGAATTTTGGAAACAGAAATACTGGTTGTCAAAATATTGGAAACCAGAATACCGGAGACAAAAATATGGGATATTCTAATGTCGGTAACGATAATGCTGGCAATCTCAATACTGGTAATTTTAATCTTGGAAATGCAAATACCGGAATCGGAAATGCTGGTAATAATAACACAGGAGATTGGAATAAATCTGATTGGAATACTGGATGCTTCAATACCGAAGACCAGCCGTTAATGATGTTTTTCAACAAACCATACCGTATAACACTTGATGAGTGGCGGAGATCGAAAGCGTATAAGATTCTACTAACAATGCCTATGTTGACGTTCGGTGATGGTGAGTTAGAAAAATTAGAAGATGAACAAAAGTATAATGGCACAAGAAAAGAACCAATGTGGGTTTACGATTACAATCGAACCAAAGACGAAGAGTCAATACCTGCAATCGCCTACGTTAGATTACAATGGTGGAACAACCTTAGTGATCGTGACAAAAATGTAATCAGAAACATTCCTAATTTCGATGAAGAAATCTTTCTGAAATGCATCTGCAGCTAAACTTAGAGAACCACTTGCCGGTTACGGTAGGTGGTTTCTTTTTGTTGCGATTCGCTAAGTGTTATCACAATAATGATAATTCTGATAATTTTGACACAAGATTATCAATACGTCTCAACGTCAGTAATTATAAGGAATACAAACATATAAATACTGTATGTACGTTATGATAATAAATGTTTACTTATGCCATAAATGTTAAGTGAATATTTTTAAGATGACGCATTTTGATAATTTCGTGTTAAATCACACAATCAGTCAACATAATACCATAAACAGCACTTGGGACAGCAGTCGGAACCGTTCATCCGTATACTAAAAAAAGGATCAAAACTTGCACTAGTGTTGTTGGTATACGAATACTTGGTTCCGAACTTAGTTAGACACCCCGAAACGTCTACTGAAACGACCTCAGAAACAACACCAGAAACAATCTCTATTACATCAGTTCGTGTCTTTCTATTTGTTTTATTTTTTTTTCTACATCTTCTTATCCCATATTTAAACTGTAAACAATTTTATATGATTTAAGGAGGTAAATGATATGAGATTATCGGAACAGGCTATTATTGATATTCTTTCTTATGAAGCTTTAAAAATTGATGAAACGAATGAATGTGGTTATTGGAATCACGAAGACGATATCTTTTGTCTTCTGGCAGAGGGAAAGATCGCTGATGCAGAATTTAAACTTCTTTACGATCCACGTTTCGGTTTTGGTTTCGGAGCTGATCGGATAGTATTTTTGCCAAAGAACGAAGCTATTAAAATAGCTCTTAAACGGACTATTGGTACGAAACATTGGCATCGTTATCCGAATGACGTTCCACCTGATGTTCCGGCTTCAAAACATTTTGGTATCGATTACGAAATTAAGTATTTGCGCACTGATACAGATCCTCAGTTAACACAAATGACAGTTTCAGAATGGTTGCCGGACAAATCATGGAATTGTATCTATCCTGTTGTTGCATGGCGGGAATGTGCGTAGAAACAATTAGAGGAGAGCTTAATTTTGGCTCTTTTCTTTTGTTTTCTGACGAATCGGAAACATTGTGAGCCTTATCTATAAATGAAAACGAAATGAGAGGAGCTAAATTATGACAAAACATGATTTATTTGAAAAACTTTACAAACCGGAACTTAATGAACGATCCAACATTTTGTTGTTAACACATACTGATGCAGATGGAGAAGTTCCTGCACTTATTTTGAAACTGCTTTTTGATAACGTTGTAGTGAAACATTGCAGTAACGGCAGTATGGATCGAGATATTTTGCATAGTGTAATTGACGAATCAGAAGGTGCGTATGATTTCATCTTTGTTACAGATATTTCCTGTAAATCAGAAACGGCTGAACGTATCGATGCAAGCAAAAACGCATCGAAAGTAATCCTTCTTGATCATCATGGAAACAGTTTGTACCTGAATCAGTATAAATGGGCATGCGTTATGCCAGATGTAATTGATGATTCCGTTATGATGCATGTTAATTCCGACACGAAACCTGTGCATAGTTCTGCAGCGTCTTTAGTTTACGATTATTTTGATTACATTGATGCAATTTCTAATTCCTGGACTTCGTATCAGGATAAACTGATCCGTGATTTAGTAATCAATACAACATTATACGATACTTGGGACTGGTCTGATGTATACGGACGAAAATTTCAGAATCCGTATTACATCAATGTACTACATGATACATACGGCGACGATGTATTTGAAGACAGATATATGAACCGCTTCAAAGATAACAGACCAAATTTGTTTGATAATACTGATAATATGATGATTCGCGTACACGAAACAAAGTTAGTTGCACATCTTGATTCAGTGAAAAGATATATCCGAACCGGAAACTGGCTTATTGAAGACAGGTATTATTCTGTTGTTTACCTGAATACAGATCGTTTTCTCAATGAAACCTCAGATTATCTTCGGAATCAGTATCCGGATGCAGAATTGGTAATCATCAATTATGGAACTGGTCTTTCCATCCGAACAACCGATTCTGATATCAATGTTGGCGAAATCTGTGCAAAACTTGGTGGTGGCGGTCATCCAGGAGCGGGCGGTATCAGAATCAAATTCGATTCAATTATCGACTGCATCAATGCCTCAACAGAAACAACACTGTATATTGATAAATAGTTTCGATACAACATTCGGAGCCGATGTTTTTGTAAATAATTATATGTTTGCGAACAATTTTGGCTCCGAATAAATAAATATTCAATTTTGTGACGAATCTGAAAGAAAGTGAGCCTTATTAGTTTTGTAAAGATTATGATTACAAAATCGGAGGCGACACATGGTAGATCATAACTCATATCTAACCAAACTTCGTTGGGATACAGCATACGGAAATTTCACAGAGCTAACATCATTTCAGACAGATGCGATTGTTTATAAGTTTAAGTATCCGTTGACAGAATCGGAACAAAACGATTTTGTTATGTTTCTTGGCGACAGTGATACATTGAATAGCCGATCACCTGTTGATTTTTGTGAGTTTTTCTTGAAACATCGAATCGAATTCACAATTAGATTCAAATACAACAGAAATGTATCATTAAAAAGAAATCTTGGATGCAAAAAGATCGTAAAGATATTAAATAAACGTCTTGAAGATCTCAGACCAAAGTTATGGCACAAGATTCATGATAATTGTGGATATCCATCCGAAACCTGCGACTGTATTATTCAGACATCTGACACAAACGGCAATCATTATTTTGATGCGAAGTTCCTTGAACACGAAAAGCGATTTGTATCGTTAGTTAGTCCAGAATTTGAGTTTGCAAACGTCGCATACTGGATGCCGATACCAGAAGACGAATACAATAACTAGAACAAATAAGAGGTAACATCATGGGAAATACAAGAAATATTGTGAGCCTTATTGTTATTAGAAATGAAAGGGGAAAGAGTAGACATTATGAATAAAAACAATACAAACCGTTATGACATTGGAGATATGATAAAACGTGTATTACGTGGTTTGATACATATTGCATTTGTGCTCTGCGCATCTGTAGGATTTGCCTATTTGTTTTGCTTATGTATTGAAAGCAATGGCCAGATCGCAGACTTTGATGTCATGCAATTAGCATGTCATATATTTCGATTTTACATATTTACTACTATTGGGTATTTCAGTGCTATTATGTTTCTGTGTAATGATAAAGAATCAAAACAAACAACAGCAATTGAAAAGGCAGTTGAAAAAGAAATGCCCAGTGCAAAACTAGATAAACCTCATACAAAATCCAAATGGGAACTTAATGAGTTAAAACCAACTTGTATCCATGAAGCTGGGCACGGATTGATGTTATATTTGGTTGGAATCGACGGTATAAAGATTCATATCGATCGTTTCCATTCCTGGACAAGTGCAAATATTTCTGGTATCGGATCAATAGACTATCTTCGAAAGATAGTTATGGTTTTCTATTCTTCGATTGCTGCACAACGGATCCTTGGTTGTGAAACATCTGGTTTCTTCGGAAACGATAGCATGCAATCTGATTATGAGAAAGCAAACGCCACTTTACATTCGATTCTGTTGATCGAGAATCATGAATTACCGCTTACCTGTGACGACGTTCAGACTCAGAAATTAATGGAATCTCTTTCGAAGGAGTTATACACAGAAACAGAACAGCTTTTACAGGAACATAAAGCAGATTTGGAACAGTTAACTGACTTCTTAATAAAAAATCGATACGCTGATGAACAAGATATTTACAAAATACTTCATGAGCCGAAATAATCATTCACATAGAAATTAACGAAGACGGATCACCAAAGATTTGGGACGGATTCATGGAAACAAATGAGTGAAAATGCAAGGAGGTGATCGCTATGCATGGTGGTGGCGGATTGGCGTTTTAACATATTAAGCCTGTTCTTTGTGAACGGGCTTTTCTCTCGTCCATAAATACTATGATTTGCTCCTGGTAGCTCGAATTCGTTGATTGTTGCGATATTTTGTTACGATTTGTGACGAATTCGAATGATTGTGAGCCTTATTAATAATAACAGATAAGGAGGAAACGCATATTAGAGATTACAGTGATGCTGAGATAGAAGAAATTGTAGCGAAACTTCGTGAACTCAGTGACCTGGCTCCATCATATCATATCGGTGGTATGGTATTCGGTTTGCCTGCAAATTCAGTCCAGAGTTTGTTAGAAACAGCAGCGAAACGATTAGAAGAATCAAAATGAGCAAACGAAGACGGTTGATTAGCTTGGGCGAGGCGTCACGATTATATGGAGCTGAAAATGTAACGTTCCGGCGTCCTCGCTACGTTCCAGAAGGTTTCTGTGAATGGTGCGGCAGCGAGATTAAAAACAAAAGACGAACATCTTGCTGCTGCCAAGAGTGTACGGACAAATTTCAGATTGAGACAAGTTCTGTCATGTATCGAAATACTGGTTCCGCAAGTGGGTATCGAAATCATATCTTCAGACGTGATAATTATACCTGTCAGAATTGTGGTGAGTTTCATGCCGTCATTAACGAAAATGGAATCCCGGTACCGACAACAGACGGCGAATTGGACCTGCATCATAAGAAACCAGTATCACAGGGCGGAACAGACGACCCGAATAATTTGATTACATGGTGCCGAAAGTGTCATAAACGATGGCATAAGGAACATGGTGTTGAGTATTAAATGGAGGTAGCTGTTATGAAATACGACGATAATGTGGAATGTTGTGCAAATTGCAAATGGTTAGAACAAACACCAAGAAATAACCGTTATGGAGATACCGATAATTTTTGTATGCATCTTGGATATTATTGTACCGGAATATACAAAGACCGAAACAAAGTCAGACATTTTAGTCCCGGAGGTAGAGAATTGAAATGTAACTATGAACGAAAAAGCAAACGAACATCAGAAACGGATACAGGTGAAATGAACGCGAATTTGTAAAAGAACAAAACATGGACACTAGTTATCAGTATCAGCAGGAATTGTTAACAATATATTAGAAACGATTAATTTGTTTCCAAGTCATCTAAACGATCTGCATGTGTTTTAAACGAAAGGAAATAAAGGAGATTTATAATATGGCTGATTATCAGGAGATTCGAGACAAGATGAAAGAAGAAAACCGCAAACGCAAGGAAGAGGAAAGACGAAACAAACCAAAGCTAGGTTTTACAGAAGAACAGATCCTAACAACAATCTGTGATTATAAGCGCATCTTAGACCGTGTGAAAGATGTTGCGGATGAAATTGGCTTCCTAACAGATGAATTTGATACTTTAGAACCAGACAAAACCGAGTTTTATGGAGATATGGTTCGGATTACTGCATACGATTCTCATTATGATATGTACGATTCTACTTCCGGTTCTTTTCCAATTCGTTTCTTATCAGAAGATGAATCTGAGCACAAAGACTGGTATGCAAAGAAACGAGAATCGTTGAAACAGGCTAGAGAGACGGAACGCCTGGCTCAGGAAGAATATAGAGAACGAGCCGAGTTGGAGCGTCTGAAAAACAAGTACGAAAAAGAGGAAAACGCATGTACGGATTAATCATCAAAAAGAAATGGCTCGATCTTATTGTTTCCGGAAAGAAAGTATTAGAGATCAGAGGCAGTGACACGAAAAGACAAAATGAAACTATATACCTATTAGAGAGCGGAACCGGCAGAGTCAGAGCTAAATGCCGTATCAGTGCGACGTATCCGATTTCTTGTTCCGATTGGTCAGAAGAAAGAGAGAGGCACTGTGTCGATATCTCGTATTCGGAACTTAAGAAACGATATAAGAATCCACACGCCTGGATGTTAGCGGATGTTGAACCGATTGAAATGAAACTTTATTATAAACATCCGAAAGGTGCTGTTATCTGGGTAAAGGACGTTGAAACATTATTTGTGGACGAGGTTAATTAGTTATGAGTGTAAGTTATCTGTACCAAAATCCAGCGTTAACGGGAGAAAAGTGTCCGTGTTGTGGTCACAAAAGCTGGGAAATCTTTATGTGTGACAAATGCGGAACTGTATTCTGTAAGCATTGTAAGCCAGAATCAGTCGTCGTAACAAATGACGAAACTGGAGATATTGATGTAATCTGCCCGAACTGTAAATCAGAAACGCTATTCATTGATATGTAGCAATTAAGGCTGCCTGTTATAGGTTAACTTTTCTTTCGCTCCGATCTAATCGAATTCATAAATATTGATACAAAATAAGGCTTACATCTGACGAATTCAAGATAATGTGAGCCTTATATTATGTGTAAAAGATAAAACAGAAAGGATAATTTTACGATGGATAGTCAGAATAAGGAATTAGAATTAGCAAACGCAACAATTGCAAAATTTACGGAACAATACGTAACTGGCATGAATGTAAACTATCAAGGTGATGATGCAGACGATGGAATCGAGTGTCCAGTCTGCAAATGGGAAGTCGCTAGAAACGATGACTACGAATGTGTGAGACCAAAACATTGTCCAAATTGTGGAACAAGACTTATATATTAAGAAGGCTGCATTAATATGAGTAATGATTCCATACAAATGTAACTATGAACGGAAAAGTAAACGAATATCAGGAATAGATTAAAAACGTTCTGACATATTTAGATAAGAAAGATGGTTAACAGATATGGATAACAGATAACAGCAGCAATCAATTTAGGACACCCGCTTACATTTTATGGTAGGTGATTTCTTTTATAACTGAGCTGGATGATCAGTTTTTTTTACAATTCTTTGCGATTTCCTGACGAGTTTTCCAGAAAATGAGCCTTATTAATGGTAGACAAACAAATATTTGAGTTTGCAAACGTCGTATATTGGATGCTGAGACCAGAATACGAATACAATAACGAGAACAAAGAAGAGAGGTAATAATTATGAGAACTATAGACAGCTATGATTGGGATGAACTTTATGCAAAAGCAAATGAGTTTGTCTCCAAATACATTCCAGTCGCAACAGTTAAGACTGGCCGTAAAAGCTTCGTCAATAACCGCCCTAGCGTAGACATATCGTTTGCGGCTAAAGGAAATACAAAATACATCAAGCTGATTGACGAAATGCAATGTATCAGAAAATTAAAAGGCACAAATAGCAAGACCGGAAGAATTGTGAATGCCGAAATAATTTTTGCCACAGACGGCTCATTGGAGGTATAGAGATGAATAAACGGATAAAAGAGAAATTACGCAAACAATTTAACGATGGCGATTTAACCCGCCGGAAGAGTTGCATTTATTGCGCAGACTGGGGATACGGATGCGCAAATGGTCATCCAAGAGTATTTCCCGGTGATGCGTCTGATTACTTAAATTTTTGCAGGGAAAAGTTTGAAACACTTGAATTTTTTGTAAATCAGTTAAAGAGAGAAGGGTTATCACTGTCCGGATGGATATTAGAGGAAATTCCAGCCTCACATATCTATGCTTTCTATAACACAAGAAATCATAAGAGTATTGAAATTATGTATGATACGGAAAATGAATGTTTTGAAATCTATTCTACAGATTGTTTATGGAAATATTCTAAAGATTACAATTCATACAAGTACGACACTTTAAGGGAAGCATTATGTGCACCATGGCAACATTTAAACTACATTATGGTTATGGAAAGAAACAATAGCAACAAGAAAAAGAGACGAAATCGAACAATCCAAACACAAAAGTACAAGGAAGAAAAAATTGCAGTGAAAAAGGAGATGCAGCACTTTGAAGCATGCAATTGGTAACTTGCGCTTTGTGTAAAACAATAGCAGTATATAGAAAATATGAAAGATGGTGTCTTTAGAATAAGACTTAAATGCGGAACTGGCGTAAACCGACAGAGTTAACAACCGTTCTAGTTGTAAGCCCAGTACACATAAGAAATGAAATAGTCGCAGCCATCGTATAACAAAGCTTGTCTTCGAATGGGCTTGCTTTTTCTGTGTATTTGTACAATATTTAAGATGTAAACAAATCATATGTAAAGGAGAGTACAAAATGAGTGCATCAATGAGTAGAAAAGACGAGATCATGGCAGTAAAAGATCTTGGTGAGCGTATTGGGTATGGAAACCTGATGGATCTTGCTAGTGCGTTATGGACGATTCAAGAGTCTGACGAGAACAATACAACAATCATGCATGTTCCTACTGTAGAGCCGTGCATGAAAGCCAAAGATTGGGAAAGGACACGAAAAGAAGTGCTTATTAGAGTTGAAGAAATATTATCAGAACTTGAATAAGCATAAGTCATAAGGTTTTGAAGATGGTTACAAAGAGAGTCTACGAAATGTAGGCTCTTTTTGTTTGCAAACCTTTCTTTGTGTGCAATTATCTCAGCACATATTTGAAAATCACAAATTATTGATTCGAATCTCAGTGCAAGCATTCATTTTTGTGACGAATTTCCACATCTGTGAGCCTTATATATATTATAACAGCAACAGTGTTGCACAGAAGTGTAAACGTATCGGATCGGTTTATAATATAAACTGTGAACATACAGGATCGTTTCTCAATGCTGTTGTTGTTTTCAGAATAAGATGTATTTGATAATATATATATTGAAAACGAGCAAGGAGTAACCAATATGGGCGATATCGAAACAGATAGAAAAGAAATCAAAAGATTGATGAAAAAGAGTGAAATTAAAGAAGTAAACGGTATGGATTATTCAGATGAACTAGAGCAGACATTAACGTTAATGGCAGGACATACACCAGATAAAGAAAAAATGGACGAATATAGAACGTATCATAAAGAACTGGCGTTAACTGCTCTTGGAGAACAACTGTCAGATATTCCGATGGGTCGTCTGATTCAGTTTCAAAACGTATTTGAAAAAGAATTGGATAAATTTAAGGGTACGTACCTCGAATACAGAAATGGAAAAACTACAGTCGAAGCCGTAATAGATGAATACGAAAGATTTTGTGCTGTTGTTGAATATTTCGATAATATTTTGAAAGAAAATAGCGAAGATGATAAATACGAAATACCAGGATTATCTGATGAAGATGTATTTGCCAATTGTGTAACAGTAGACGTGGATGAAACAGATATTAATAAATACTATGAATCGCTTGAATATATATTTCGTTGCTTTGAATGTCTAGTTAGATATGCCAGGAAAATAATAGACAAAAACGATAAAACTTTAATGAACGTATTATCATTTGAATTAGGTCTCCATAATGTGTATACGAACGGTTTGATCGAATTTTTCAGAGAACAAAATAAGAACGCATCAGATATGTAATAATACCCAATGCGTTCGTTTGTTTATAATGCCTTTTTCAGCTCCAACAGTTCATCTGTTGTAATTGGAGCTTCACCAAGTCCTCTTTCTTCCATAAACTGAGTAAAAGAAGATGTTTATTCAATTGATATATATATTCCTTCTTTTTTATCCCATGAAAAAATTGGGATATTTAACAATTCTTCTGGTAATCCAGATATATCACCTTTGAATAAATTTTTATTGTTCTTTGTGGAAACAATAATTGACGTTGCATGATTTTCTTTTCGGGTATCTAATAAGTTTTGTAATGTTGGCGTTTCTGACATACATGATACACACTTTTCAAGTTCTAAGTAATATTCATTTGTTGAAATTCTCTTTTTATACATAGTTTTCGTTCTTTCTTATAATCATCGTTTCATGCTATTTGTTTATTAAATTGTGATGTATATTCCGTCTCTTTTATCCCATGCGTAAATTGGAATATTTAATAACGCTTCCGGTAATTCAGATACGTCACCTTCGAATAAGTCTTTGTTTCTATTAGTAGAAACAATGATTGAATTTGCATGGCTTTCTTTTCGATTACTCAATAATTCTTTTAGTGTTGGGACTTTATCAATCATTACATACTCTCCTTTCATTTGTAACTTGTTTTTGTTATCTTTTTAAATATGTTACAAACGCTTTGAGATCATATTCATATAGAAATAAGGCGAGCCTTATCAGATATAGATATTTTATGTATGCAAAAAGAGTGGCAACCAATTTTCGTTACAACTCTTTGTTTTCGCTTATTTTTGTTGCCAGATAAACGCATACGACACAAATCGTATCCGCATCCATCACGGATTCATATACTTTGCAGCAATTTCTAACATCTTAGTGTTCGTTTTCCAATCTTTGTATTCAACCAGGTTGCCGAAATAAGATGAATCCACTTTGACAGAAACCCGCTTGACCATGTCAAACAAAAGAACGTCTGGTAAATTAGAGTTCGGTTTTAAGATCGAAAAAAGAAGATGTTCATTGAGATTATCATTGTCGTCAACCGAATATCGATAATCTGTAGCCAGTAGTACATAACCTTCGTGATCGATGATGCAAACATGATCTTTAATATTGCTGTCTACCATTTCGAATCCCAAAGATTTAAGAGCACGAAACAGTGTAGTTCCTTTTCTTACAATCATATAGTGTAAATTAAATCCACGATAACTATAGAGTAAATACCATGGAATATTGTATACGGTAGCGTCAATGTAGTTGTATGCTCGCATGTCTGCATAATTTTCGGCAAGCACTTCTGCCATACCATATGATATATGAAGACCGGTTTGCTTTTGCAGTAAATAAATCGCTTTATCAAAATGATCTTTTGCAATCCGGTATAATTCATGTCTCTGCGGCTCCTCAGTTTCAGGGACGTATTCTTTTACATAATCTGCGTGTCTTACATAATAAGGACATCGTTTTAACTTGTATTCGTTATACTGCGCTACACCTGGGATGTTAATATCCGGCTTGTGTCTTGCGTGCGGTGACACATCGATATGTTTATAAATACCAAGTATCACAACTGGATTATTACACCTCGGACACACAGCTAAATGTTTTTCATCTCCGTCGATTTTATGCAGATACCTCTGATCATTTCCAACATGTTCTTCGTATTTGATCTTGAAATCTTTGTCGGAGAACTTTAAAACGGGTTCATAGTTTGTCGTAAACTTAATTTCTCTCATAGAAGACCTCCTTATTGTTTATCCTCTAATTTTAACATTTGAAGATCCCATCCGTAAAGAGTAGCAATCTGTGACCACCATTTATCACTGATTTTTGGAATTTCCTGCATTTGTTCCATAAGTTTCAGACTGATCAATAAGTCTTTGAATCCAACAAGAAAAACATTATCTCCTTGTTTCATCTCAAAATAGAACTGGTCTCGCTCTGAAACAAAACCGCCTTCTGATTTGAATGTTTCGTCATCCTGGATTGCTTTCCCTGTAAGGGTTGCTATCTTGCTGGTATCAAGCACTCGCGGATCTAAAGATCCGGAGTGTGCTTGATTGACAACGAAGGGTTCTCTCGAAGCTAAAGCTTCGGGGTTAGAACCCAGAGTTACGATATCTAAATTCGTATTCATAGTTCGTTTTCTCCTTCTTCTTTGTATTCACCTTAAATATGGATACCGATATGACAAAGAAAGAAATATGTTTATGATTATCCGTTTTTGTCTGCAGCATTTTGGAACATATTTAGTTCAGACGCAAAAAGAGAAACCAGGTTAACGGAAGCGGAATAGCGGAGATAAAAGCCAAAACTAATGAGTGCTTCCAAAAACGTCGGTTTCAAAACGTACATAACCAGAGAGGAGATTATAAAACAATGTATAAACAAATCATATTAAATGCTGTCAACAAATATTTATCCGAGGTTGCAACAGTGGATGATGAATCCATCAAAAGCAGTATATTCAAAGCATTAAGAACATCTGGATTCGATTGTATTCAATGTTTAGGAATCGATGATAATACTTTGAACGGAATCGATACTAAGAAAGTGAGCTGGCGTACTTATTTTGTTAATATTCGAACAGAGGAAGACTTTTTCATCGAAATTAAGTTAACGGATTCAAAATCTTACGAAATTTGTTGTTTGGTATTCGACGAAAACGATAATTTAAAACCGATTCATCAGTTAAAGTCTCAGGAAGGAGTGTAAATACTATGTCATTACATCAATTTATGATCGAAAACATCAAAAAGATTAACAAAAAGTCTGTGAAAAAGTTTATTAAAGTTCTTAAGAAGCGAAATAAGACGATGGCAGATTGGGATGCGATAGACGAAGTAGTAGCAGTGAATATTGTATTCAGTTTGGCGTTTTTGGGATTTATGTTCTTTTTGTCAACAGGTTTGCTTATGTTTGGTGTTGTCGGATCAAAAGGCTTTGAAATTATTCTCATGTGCTCTCTCATCCCTATGTTATTAACATTCTTTGGTGTTATTATTGAAGCAATCGTGATCTATTCGAATCCGTACGATTGATTTTATGTATTTTTGTTTGCCGGACTAACGGAAGCGGAATGATGGAAACAAAAAAACTCAAGACTATATGAGTTGCTTCCAAAAACGTCGGTTTCAACACACATAACCAGAGAGGAGAGTAAATCATTATGAAAGAAATTATATATTATGACGAAATGTGTATTCCAAATCAAATAAGAATTGTATCAGAAGCTCTGTGTTTGGATCATACGTTTTCGCCAGCAGCATCTCAAAAAATCATTGGATATAAAGCTTTGTTAGTTTTGTTAAGAAATTCACTTATTGATTCCGTTTATCTAACTGATCTGCACGCCATTAGGCGGCAGGTTTCAGTACAGGAGGACGTCACTTAAGGTTTGAAGCACCAGACATCGGGATCTTCTCTGAAGTTTCCCGGTGTCTTTTTTTTATGGTATTCAAAGCTTTCTGTTATAGTCTCTCCGTTGCAGAAACGTTCAAGACATCCCTACAGGGTAGGTTTCACAGGACTTTTTGTCCTGCAGTCTTACGGTCTCAGTTGGAACCGTTTAAAATGTATATGTAAAATAAGTATATATATAATAGAAAATGTAATCTTTATTCTATGTATTGTGTATATGAAAAGTTATTGTTCCAAGTGTTGTGTTATGCAGCTCTTTTAAGTCCAAAACTGGAAGGGATATGTTTTCCGGACTGTAAGATCTCGGTAATGCATCTGTTATGCATTGTTTTAAACTGAGGATAATTCTGAAGGCATTTATCACGGTCTGTGTGTTCCAAAGTATCATCGGAATTCATGAGGAGAAAAGCACTGTAGAGATCACGCTGTACCCATTCTCCGTTTATGGTGTTGTGACGTCTGGAAAGTTTCTTCCTCCGGTATGTATTTCTGGTATGGTCATACTGGCTTGCCTTGAACGTCCAGGTATTGACTTCATGGTAGGTTCCGCCTGTGTGTCTAAGTTTTCTTTCCAGTATGGCAAGGAACTGGGATGGAGCTCTGGTGCCAATAGACTTCCCGAACCGTTTCTTCCGTTTGTATTTCCCTTTCTTATTCTTTTCCGTCTTTTTAGACCGTTTCTGTAATCCTTTGAAGTTCATATCCTCAACATAAACCTCATTGCCTTCTTCCAATAACAGGTCCGCATAGGCTTCCTGCCATTGTCTCAATGTGTCGGAACGTTTTCTCTGCATCGCACTGAGCTCATTACGGATCTTTTTGTACCGGTTGCTGTAGTTCCAGGTTTTCCTTCCCTTCTTTATGGTACCGTCCGCATTGTAATTATCCTGATTGGATGCCCGTCTGGAGCGTTCCAGTTTCCGCTGCATCTTCCGGATCTTTTTATCCTGTACTTCAATCCCTTCTCCGAGTTCTGTAAGATGACATTTCGTATCACTCACTGCAGCAACAGTGGAAGTCCCGATGTCAATACCAATCCTCCCGGCACCCACTGCATGTCTTAACGGCGGTATCCCTTCCTGTACCAACTGTACGTAGTATCTCCATCCGGTACTGAATTTCTTTCTTACAATCCGGCAGTATTTTGTCCTATCGTTTAAAGCAGAAGTCTCGTAACACCAATGATCCGTGTTTTGGTTTTTCGGTAAGGAAACCTTGAGGACCAGACCACGGTTCTGTCTCTTCGGAGATGCATTGATGTATACCTTTCCGTCTTTGTAAATGATACCTGTTGTATTCTTCTTGCCTTCGAAACTTAAGAATTCATCCCATTTCTTGTAATGGATCTGTTTACCGGTAGAATACAATACTTTTTCTACACCTTTCCATACTGAGTCACTGATCTTCTGATAGACATCGGAGTGTACGTATTTCAGATGGTTTCTTAATTTTGTGGCGGATTTTTGGAGGTCGTATTGTGTGAGCCTGTAAGACTTTACAATCATGGATAACTGTTTTGACAGGGCTTCTTTCTCTGGACCTTTTTCAAGCGCCACATACTGCTGTAAGAGATCGATATATGTTTTATCACGTTTCAGTAATGTGATCTGTCTGATTGCAAAACGACGGACTGTATTCCCGATCTTTGCTACTTCTCGGAAATAGTTTTCCAGATAACGCTGGTCGGAATATTTCTTTGTATTCAGTTTTAATTCCAGCGTGTAAGTCGGCATGATCGTTTTCCTCCATTTTGGTTTCTTAATTCTATACATAATAAGGCTCACTTTTGGGAAACCTCGCCAGGATATTACAAAATATTTCTAATTATTTTGTATACGAACGGAGTTTCCTCTGCACACCATAAGGTGGCAGCTTCCACTCCTTATTTTATGTGAATATGGATGAAGGTTCTGCTTATATCCAAAATGTAAATGGAAAATTGGAACCCGTTGTTGGGTGGATGAAAATATCAGACACTAATCTGGTATTTCAAAACATCAAGGATTTCAATTTATAGTACCAATGAACGATTCCGGGGTAGTAATCGAAGTCTATTGTGCAAACTTCGGAACCTATACAACTATATTCTTAGTTTCGTATCAAAACTTGCACTAGTTGTTATTGAATACCAATACATGGTTCCATGGTAGTATCCGAAGTGTGTTATGCAGTTTTTGGAACCTATGTTTCGTATTCGAGAAATCGTATCAAAATTTGCATTAGTGTTGTTATTGAATACCAATGAGCGGTTCCAGGTGGTAATCGAAGTATGTTATATAGTCTTCAGAACCCATTGCCTGTATTCCAAAAATCGTATCAAAACTTGCACTAGTGTTGTTGTAGAATACCAATGAACGGTTCCGGAGTGGTAATCGAAGTGTATTCTGCAGATATAGGAACCCATCGTCTGTATTCGAAAAATCGTATCAAAACTTGCACTAGTGTTGTTATAGAATACATATGTGCGGTTCCAGGGTAGTAACCGAAATGTTTTATGCAGCCTTTGGAACCCATCACCCGTATTCGAAAATCATATCATATCAAATGTTACCGAATACCTACACCCGGTTCCAATCAGTATCCAGTCCACCTTCTGCAACTTCCGGAACAAGACCTTGTTTCTAAATTCCACATCCAAAATTCCCTGTACACAAAAAGAGGAGCCGCACTAGCTCCTCTTAATTTTGTTTTAACGCATATGTTTCAAATAGTATTCTTCTCGTTCACGTTTCGCATCTGCCAACCGGTCTGCAAGTACCAGTTCCCAGCTGTTTGGTGTCCGATATTTCCAGTACTCATCTTTGGACTTATCATAATACGGGAACGGCTGCCGTTTTCCCTCTTTGAGACATTTCTCGATGAAACTCTCAGCTTTCTTGACATGAAGAGAACGCTCATTTCTGGCTTTTTCTCCTTCGATGTAAAGTCCGAATTCGTCATATCGGAATCCCCACATTTCCCAAAAGTTAAGGTAGTAACAGTATTTACGAAAATTAAGTTGGTGCTCAAGTCCGCTTGCGATCTTTTCCTTTGCAATCTCAACAATTCCATACTCATCAATAAAATGACCTTCCGGAATATCTTTTCTCCAGAATGAATCGAAACACTGTGGATGATACTGTTCTGTAAAATGGTATGCGTGATCTTCCCAGTGTTCTAAATCTCTAGGACAATTCATACCATTGACTTCTGGCTGATGGCTGGCAACAACCCATTGAACGTTGGAATAGGTTGCAGCTGAATTAGCGAGTACCAATTCCAGACCACCAATCGGACAACGATTTAAAATCCGGTGATGCCATCTAAGGTCGCTTAATTTCGTTTTCCAAGTTACCTGAAAATTAGTTTCGCGCTCGATCAATGGGTAAACGTATTTATTTTTACGGTATATTTCCATATCCTGTTTATCAGCTTCAAGCAATCCTTCTGCAATTTCCTTTGCGTAATTGCGTTCATATGATGAAGTGTAAACGTATGGGTTCTCATCTCTAATCTTTATTCTAGCAGCGTGTTCACGGATTTCATCTATTTCTTGTTGACTTGCGAATTTTGTCATAATTATCCTCCTAAATATTATGTTTATTATAAACTGTCTTTTGATTGAATGCAATGAAATAACGTTAATTATTATCATACATAATAAGGCTCACGAATATAAAAATTCGTCAGATAATCCATATTTTTGCTTATTAGTTTGCAGTATGTCGGAACATATTTAGGATAACGAATTATTTCAAACAATAATACATTTCGGAAACCAGATTCCGAAGAAAGGATATGCAAAATATGGTTATTAATAGTTCGAAGGGAAAACTAATTTCAAATAACATCAGCCGATCTCAAGCGATAAGCGAAACATTAGGAAAACGTTTGGATAGCACTGCTGAGAATACGAAAAAACAGGTACAGCGTCAGGGAAGTAATACAGCGACGGACCGTGATACCAAAAAGGTATTTCGAAATACTGAACGTGTAGCAACTCCGCTTGTAACTGCAGCTATGACATCTCATATGAGACATCAGATCCAATACCATCAGAATCTCGCAGATAAGTATGTGATAAAACAAAAGCTTGGCGATGACAGAACCGAAACATTCAATAAAATGGGGATGGCAGCAAAAAGTTACAATGATAAACCAGATGCTTTCGGCACTGTAAGAAAAGAACTCAATGCAAACATGGATGAACAATACACCATTAATGTAGAGACTGTGCAGCGTATGAAATATCAGAACGGAGAGCGAATTCCGTCTGCGAAGAACACAACAGCAACATTTATACAACAGTCCGATGGCAGTGGCATTGTAAAGGTTAAACATCAGCGTGGTGTTGGAGAAATGAAGCATGTCAACTATGAAGCATTCCGGACTGCTTTACACGAAAATATCATGGTGCGTCGGAATCTCAAGATGGATGCAAAAGGTAAAACACCTGTTAATTTTAATCGAAAAGATGCCCTCGACAGATTAAGCTCCAGCCGCAAGAACATGAAAGACAACGGCATCCTGTCATTTCTCGGCGCCCGTCAGAATAAGTTTGCGAAACGTCTGGATGCCACTCCTCGGCGCCTGAGCAGACAGATGCTTCGTCTTGGTTCCGCTCCATTGGAGAACAGTGAGACAATGCGTGGAATCCATCTGGCAGAAACTTGCAAACAGGTAGCAATGACCGGAAGCAGGATTGTAGTTCATGCAACTGTGGACACCTTATGGAATGCTGGTGTTGTGGTTTCAAGGGCGATCACGTTTAGAAATCAGATGAAGGCAGGAAATGGATTCAAATTGTCAGCTCAGCTTGCGATGAAGACACTTGAAGTTGGTGGAACTCCAGGAGGACAACTTGGTCTTAAAATTAAGCATAAGACATTTGGAACAATCACAAGGGATTTACAGAACTTCGTGACCAGTCACATGAGCCACTTCATGATTGAAGGCTTCAAACAGTCAAAGCTTGGTGGCATGATTGATAGCAAAACTCATGTGAGCAAACTGTTTGAGCAGCGCCGGGAGATTATAAACCGCAATCGTGGAGTCGGCAAAGGAGCAAAATCTGAATTAAAGACACTCTACAAAGAGTGGTTCAACAAAGGTTTCGAGAAAATTGCGCCGAAACCAGTGAAAACAGTAAAGAATAAGCTGTTCGATCCTGTGAAACTGTTGATGAAAAACATCAGAAACGCGATCAGGAATGCATGGCAGAAGACGATCTTTTCGAAGATCTTTGCAGCCATCAATCAGATGATCCAGGCAATTTCCGCAGTGTTAGGTCCGATCCTTGCAGTAGTCGGAGGCTTTATCCTTGTTGTGTTTATCATTATGATATTATGCTGCTTCTGGGACGGAAATGCCGCTGCCCAGAAAGAGAACCAGGCATATACGATCAGAATGCAAGACGGAACCGCCATCATGCACGCATTGGAAGACGAGCATAACGATTTGATAGATGAACTTAACAGAAGGGCATCCCAGTATGCGGCTGCCGATATTCAGTATCCAAATGGTTCGAACGAGAACTATAAGGAGCTGTTCTGTGCAATGCAGGTAATGCTAGAATACGATTATTCACTGATAAGTAATCGAAAACTTGAGGACATGGCAGCCCAGTTGTATGACCAGACACATATCATCTCAGAGCATCCATATTATTTTGAGTATGATGATGGAACACAAGGGCAGGCATGCCATATCAATGTTGATATCCAGAGAAACGAAACGTTAGCATACAGTATTTTTGAAGGCAAGATACCGTCCGATGTGTACGGAGACGAGGCAGCAACCATCATACCAACCGGAAACGGAGATGTTACGAACTGGATGAATGTATGCTTGACGGTTAAGACACTGATCGCGCAAACACAGTCACAGTATAACCAGTCAGGATGGATCTGGATCGAGGTAAACGGACAGAAATATCATGTACGTACAGATTGTTCCGGTTATGTTTCCGCTTGTTTACAGGTATATGGATCCACAACCGGCACCTTTGGAACGGGAGCATTGATAAGTGACCAGCATTTCCCGGGATTTGTTTATATGAGGTTCCCAGGATGGAATAACCTGCAGCAGGGAGACATTCTTGTACGTCGATTCACAGGGACCGACAGTAATGGTTCTTCTTATAGTGGAGGACATACAGAGATCTTTTACGGAAACTCTGGCGGACAGCATTTGGTATTCAGTAATGGTTCCACAGCTGGTATCCAATCAATTTATCCGCGAAATGATCCCGTCGCTGCTTATGATATCATTTACAGACCAATTACAGCCGGATATGTAGAGGGTTCAGATGAAGAAGCAATCGACACCGTAACAGACGCAAGTCAGAAATTCATCTTCCGTAACTGGAGCCGAAGCTTTGGTGAGAATGCATTGTTATTGGCATCCAATATGGATGATATTACAATCAATCCAGAAACAGGAAATGAAGATGGCTATGACACAGCAATCCAAGCTACCGTTGCCGCCGGAGAGTTTTCACCAAATACGTATACAGGGACAGGAATTGGTGGTGACGAATGGCATCAAACTGGAGAGGGAAGCGATATCCATTTTGTAGCCAAAGGCAAGAAATACACATCGGCGTCATCATTAGATTATATCCGATACATTTGTGCTCAGCATGGTGTATGCGCGGATTATTCGTTTGATGACATGGTAAATAACACATACACAACTGTTGATGCGCCGTACTCACCAGTCGTCGACGATAGTATCAAGAGAACGAATTCAGGCATCTCAACATCGGTTGACAGTACAGAATCCATCAACGACTTACCGTTATTACAAAGTCCATATGCGTTTAATGAAGGTATGGATGATCTTGGTAACTTACAGGTTGGAGATATCATGTTCTATGTGTGGGACGAAGGAAGTTGGAAAGACGAATTCGAAGACACAGACTACAATACCTGGACATTCGGATCAAACGGTTTCTATGAAGCTTTGGATCATTCAATCCCAATGATGTATATAGGTGACGGAAACTTCACGTATTATGGTCGAGTTGGACAGAATACCGGAGCAGTAAGAACTATGAATGTTTCCGAGATGGAACAGAGACGGTGTCTGAATAAAAAGATCATTCGATATATTGGATTTACCGTAGCCCCAGTATACGGAGCAACTCCATCTTTCTGTGGCTGGACGGATAATAAGATCGGGGAACTGATCGTTTTACAGCATGGTGCGCAGTGGACAGAAGGAAAAGTTCATTTGACTGCTTACGGAATGACCGAGTCTGAAGAGAAAGAATTGATGGAACACGATGACGAGGAAGAGATCAAAGAGTGGAAAGAGCTCGATTCGAAGAAAGAACGAGGCGACTTTGCAATCAGTCCGTATATGCCAGATGATAAGACAGATATTGATTATAGTTTTTATCATGAAGATATTTGCGAAGCTGATATCTACGAACAAACAGATGCCCATATCTCGACATTAATGGATGAGATCACAACGATCGCAATCAAATATTACGATCAGTATGGAATCCTGCCATCAACAGCTTATTGTCATATGGCAGCTGTGAGTCATTACCGGTCGACGGAAGAATCGCTTATACATTTCAACCTGTTCGAATTATATGATGCTGATGGACCAGGCGTAAACAAATATACGTATACCGATGAAGGTGAAGCGTCATCTGCTATCAAGAATTACAAGAAATACAGCAGTTACAAGGCTGCATTCCAAGGATGGCAACAGTATGCGAGCCTGCACGGTTATAAAATGAATGACGAAGTGAATGATACGTTCGCGAAGAGTTTTGCCGATCAGAGAGATAATTACCTTAGATATTCACTTGTAAGCGGTAAAACGGCAGACGAAATGACAAGTATCTATAATGGAGCCCCTGTATTAGAAACTATCGATCAGAGCGCCATGAATCGTAAACAGGCGATCGATGATCTCATTGACGCAACAAAAGCAGTGAAAAACGCATCTGTTGCTAAAACAAGACCATCAAAAGATGACTATGATGCATATTGTAGAAAACTTAGTGACCTCAAAGCGTATATCGAAGACCTGGATAAACAGCTCGGGGATACAAAATCTGCAACCGTAAGGACAGATCGCTTGTTAGAGGAAGCTGTAAAAGCTTGGAATGATGGTAAGAGTGATGTTGACGATGCTTGGGATTATTATGACAAACATCCAGAAGATTACACAACGTATAACTGCAATGGACATGATTATACAGAAACAGATCCTATAACCGGTAACGAGAAGCCAATTCCAGGAAAAGGCAAATGGTATCACAAAGAAGGAGAATATCCTGATGATGAAGGTACTCTTGAAAAGTGGGATAAAGATGGTGGTTATACACTGAACACTCCTTCGTATGAAAATATCAGTACGGACAACGATGAATAAAACAAATAGAGTGGTAGCTATTATGGTTACCACTCTTTTTGTATGTATCTTTTCGGAGTCGGTTGCTTTTGGGCTCATATCATTCATTTCTACATTTCGTTTCCAAAATACCTGAGCCCGGGATCTTTAGACTCCGTTTTGTTCTGTTTCTTTCTTTTCGTGTCTGCAGTCCGCACATATTTAATGTGTAACAAAGAAATATAAAGAAATGGAGATGAGAAAATGAGAGTTGTTACAGATTGGGTTGAGGATAGCAAGACTTCGTATACGGACAGATGGATAAAAGCTATCATTCACGATGTAAACCAGCTTGAGATGACAAAAGTGTTATCTCATTATGGTGTTAAATTCGTAAAAACAACCGGAAACAGAGCACATGCAATGTGTCCGTTCCATGTTTCAAAGAACCATGCTGGAAAGAAGCTCGGTTCGTTTTCTGTCAGTATAGGAAAGAACTTATGTTATTGTTTTGCTTGTCAAAAGGGTGGAAATAATGTGGCTTCTTATCAGCTTTTATTCAATTGTGATGAGAAAACGGCAGCGCTTCAGATCGCCTGTGATTTTGGTCTGATCACAAAGGAAGAATTCGAAAAGTTATCAGACGTGGAATATGTGAAGACGGAAGCAAAGTATGATTTTCAAAAGTATGTAAAACCAAAGCCTGTTTACCAGGATGAAGTTTTGAAAGTACGGACTGATACATATGAATTCATGCGTGATTATTTCGGACTCACAGACGAAGACAGAGAACTTCTTGAGAAGAAACGAGCTTTGGAACCGGAACGTATTGCCGCCGATTATTTTTCCATCGACACAAAGTCAAACCCAAATAAGGTTACGGATTTTTGTGCGGCGTTTGCAAAACGGTTCCCAGAATATGCATCCGAAATGACTTCGATACCGGGCTTTTTCGAACACAAGAATAAACTGACAAATTCCTGGAAACCAAGCATTATGCTGTTCGATGGAATCGGTATCCTAATCCGGGATGCGAATGGAAAGATACCAGGAGTGCAGATCCGGATGAAAAATCTCGATGTTAATGGACTTCGCTATAAGTTCATGAGTTATGACTACGGAGACGGATCGAAAGGATACAATCGAGGAGGTTGTTCTTGCGGAACCCCAATTGATGTTGTTTATCCAGACAACATTACAAAAGATACCATGGTTTGCCTTGCAGAAGGTCGTTTTAAAGCAGAGATCTTGAGACAACAGGGATGTATCGGTATTAGTGTTCAGGGTGTCAATAATTTCAACGGAATAGACCTGACGTTGAACGCAATCGAAGCCAAAATTGGAAGACAGATCAAGAGATTATACATCTTTTATGATGCCGATATTGTTGAAAATCCATCCGTATTCAAAGCACTCATGAGTTTAGCTCAATATCTGGATGAAGAGAAACCTGGTATTGATATGTATCAGATGGTATGGCGGATGGAAGCTGGTAAAGGAATCGATGATTGTATTCTTGCCGGAAACAGAGCTATGGTGAGACCGATCGCGATGTCGAAGATGAAAGAGATCTACGATATGTCTATCAAAGAAGCGACCGTAATTGCTGGTCTCGAAGGTGTAAAACCGATCGACATGACCGGAGAAGACAGGGAAAACTTCATAAACGCTTTTCAGACATTAGTCTGCGGCGAGTTGTTTCCCTAAATGTTGTAAACGAAAAGAAGAGTCACCGAAAATGGTGGCTCTTTCTTTGTGTGCAAAAATCTTTGTTTATACCTGACGAGGAAACAGGAAAGTGAGCCTTCTTTCGTCTGCAGACTGCTTAGATATAGTACTAGACCTAAGAAAACCAGTGTGGAATCTTAATTTGTCTGCAAGCGTTCGGAACATATTTAGGACGTAACAAAAACACTGGCAAAGAAATATAGAAAGGTAGCAGCAAAACCGATTATATTACGATTTTGTAACCGGATGAAACGTAATCATTCAATCGGCATGCTAAAAAGGTGTTATTATGACATACTCGAACAACGCGCTGCATGCGCATTCGGATTACTATCCGAGCGGTTACGATGGCGTGCAGACCATATTCGATTACGTAAATGTGGCGATCGAAAAAGGCGCTACAGCAATTGCGTTAACGGATCATGGAAACTGTGCGAACCTGATTGACTTCTATCTGTATTGTATTGGAAAAGAAGCCGCACACAAACATCTGCCGGACGGACAGCATATCAAACCGATTCTTGGTGTTGAAACATATGTAAAGACACCAAAAGGATTCTTTTCTGAGATTGTAGCAGACTCCGGATCAGAATCCGCAAACACAGAGAGTGTATCCGGAAATATCGGGTTCGATTCACTGAAAGACAAATTTATCAGACAGCATTTGATTCTACTTTGTAAGGATTATCAGGGATTCCAGGCTATGAGCCGCTACATCTCGGAATGCAATAAAAACGTCGACGAAAAAGGTTATCCAGTAGGAACCGAAGAGATGCTTGCAAAACATTTCGGACCAGGAACAGATGGATACGGACATGTCGTTTGCTCAACTGCATGTATCGGTGGCGTTTTAGCAATCCCATTATCTTACAATGACAAGATCACAAAAGAGATCGGGAAGATTGAGAGACGTGTTGAAAACAGCAGAAATAAGCTTCCGGATGAACTGAATGATGCGATCGCTCGTGTTCATGATTTTGACGAACAGATCGCAGAGGTTGCAGGAAAAATTGAGGAATTAAAACCAAAAGCAACTAAAAGCTTCGTCGCCACAAAGCGGATGATCAAAAAGGAAACGGATGAAAAGAAGAAAGAAGCATTGCAGCAGTCTTTGGATATCGAAGTATTCGAAAGCGAACAGGCAAAGAAAGACACTGCGGATCTGAAAGAACAGAAGAAACAGCTACAGGCAGCCAGAAAACCATACAACGAGATCTATCAGAAACACAAAGATAAGCTGGCGAAGATTGATGAAAACCTGGAACGTATCAACATTCTTCGTATGCATATGAAATCCGAAGACGAACTTTTAGATAACGCAAAACAGGTAGCAAAGCGTTACATTGATATTTTCGGAAAAGAGGACTTCTATGGTGAGATCCAGAACCATGGTATCCCGGAAGAAGCTGTGTATTTTAACCAGATCGTCAAAGTATGTGATGAGTTAGGCGTCGAACTTCTGGCAACCAACGATAATCACATGGCTCGAAAAGAAGATGCTCAGTTGCTCGAGTGGGTACGCAACATGAACCGTCTCGGAAAAGGAGAATACCAGCCGATGCAGAAAGGTGACACCGAACTGTATTACAAAACAGGAGACGAACTGGCTGCATCATTGCTTCAGGTCTTTCCGGAAGAAGTTGTGAACAGAGCAATGGCTAACATTGATGTTGTTTGCGAGAAGTGTAACCTCGAACTTCCGCGTACAAAAAAAGTGAAGCCACAGAAGATCGAACGCACAGACGGAATGACAGACGAGGAATACAATGAATTAGTTGCAAAAGAACAGGAACGTGTAGATGCAATCAATGCTGACGTTTTAAAGAACCAGCATTATCCAGAGTTCGTAGATGCTGACAAACATTTGCGAGAGTTAGCACTTACTGGTTCCACAAAAGGCGTAACCACATTGGACGGAACCGCAACGTTAGATATCGAGTTTAAGCGTGGCGGCATTCAGGGACGATATGGAGATGAATGGAATGACGATCTACAAAAACGATTCGATTACGAAATGAGCGTTATCTCAGAAATGGGATTCTCTTCGTATTTCCTGTTTATTGCGGACGTTATCTGTGCCTGCAAGAACCTGGATGAATATATGCACATCGGACCAGGACGAGGCTCCGGTGCAGGATCCATTGTATGCTACATGAGCGGTATCACAGAACTGGATCCAATCAAGTACAACCTGCTCTTTGAACGATTCTTGAATCCAGAAAGAGCATCCATGCCTAAAATGTGTCAACAGATCGGGCATTCATTGTGGACTCTATTACTCAGAGGTGTAGGTCTGATTAGTTACTGCTAATTAGAAGGAAAAGAGAATTCCTTGTGTATGTATAAAACATATACACCTGCTAACGGTAGAAGTTGAATAAGACTGGTCACCAAGCGTTACAACGAGATGTGACCCTGTAAAAGATTACAGACAGGAAAACTGTAGACGAAGCCGCTTCGTAAGAGAATCTAAGGACTGTTTCTATGTTACACGGATGCACATATTTAGTGTGAACGAGCATAGAACACAGTTAGCTGACAATACCGTGCTAAGACTGTTCTGGTAGTGAATAGATTATTATTTAAACTACATATGCTCCTTAATTTCAAACTAAGGAGAATAAACAATTGAATAACATAACATACGCAGATGATGTACCAAAAGATATTTACAAACCAAGTTTTTACTATGATAGTGAGGAAGTAAGACCGATTCCGGATGCAGAAGGATATTATGTAAGCGAGAGTGGAAAAGTCTATAGTACAAAACAAAATGGATTTAAGTTATTAAAACCATTTCTTGATAGTCGCGGTTATTATCTATTAATTCAGATAAGAGTAGATGGAAACTATAAGAAAGTATTGTTACATAGACTTGTCGCAACAGTATATATACCGAATCCTGATAATCTTCCTGAAGTTAACCACAAAGATAAAAACAAACAGAACTGTCATTATACAAATCTGGAATGGTGTACAAGAAAAGAAAATCTTAATGATAGTTACTCAACAATGGGACCGACTAGAAATTATCGTGTAGCGAAATTATACCGTAATGATGAACTTATTGGTGAATTTGAAGGGATTGCAAAAGCAGCCCGGTATGCGAATAAGAAATTCGGAGTGAGTTTTAGTTCACTCGATAAATATTTGCGATGCGGTGAGTTTCGAATCGAATACGACGGAAAGCAAACACGATGTAAATATAAATCGTGTACAGAAACGAGAAAACACGGAGAAGTTCGCTTATATTACATTGATATTAATGGACAAGAGCGTTTCACAAAAAGTTTTAAATCATATGTTGAGCTATCAAAATATTTCAGTGAAAAACTTGGTATTTCGATATCTTCTCGTGAGATATCGTATGATGTTTTACATAATAAGAAAACACATGGTTATGTTATCAAAAGAGAGCAGTAAAGTGTAACGACTATCCCGTAGTGGGAGTACGCCGGAAGATGAGTTACCGGTGGAAGTGCTTTGACGTAACTATAATGGTTACGAAGATATAGTCTAAAAGATAGGAAACTATCTATTTGTTCGAAAAATAACCAAGAAATCGAACATACGTTTGGATATTGACACTGATTATTCAAAAATTGCGCGTGAATTTGCAATCGATCACGTGACAAAACTGTATGGCGCCGATCGTGTTGCCGGAATTATGACGAAAACAACGATGGGTCCTTTACAGGCAGTTATTAACGCAACAAAATTATACGCCTTTAAACAAGGTTTTAACACAAAAGCATACGATTCGATTGGAACTCAGTTAAAAGCGTATGCAAGACCAGCAAACTCATTATCGGAAATCGATTCCGTTATCCAGAGTGAGTTTGCGAATGATCCGGATGCTTTAAATATTTTCCATATGGCAGAACGTATGGAAGGCTTAATGACAGGAAACAGCCAGCACGCAGCCGGAATTATTGCAATCATGGATCATAAGATTGCTGATTTTATCCCACTGATTGCACCAACAGACAAAGATGACCCAACACAGAAACCAGCAATCCAGGCAGATATGCTGGCTGCCGAATCTGATCTTGGTTTCATTAAATTTGACTTCCTTGGTCTTCGAAACATCAACGTAATCAGAGACTGCTGCATGCGTGTTGAGAAGAAATATGGCGTTCATCTTGATATGTATTCGTTGAAATTCGATGACCCAGCCGTTATCAAAATGTTTGCAGATGGTTTCACAAACTTTGTATTCCAGTATGAGTCAGATGGTATGAAAGGAATGCTTAGAAGTTTAAAACCGACTACATTCGAAGACTTAATCTTGGCAGTCGCAGTTTATAGACCAGGTCCAATGGATTTCATTCCAGATATCATCGATGCAAAATTCAACGGAACGCCATCATCATTCGTACAGATGGCTCCAGCTTTAGACAGTATCTTGAATGAAACTTACGGATACCCAGTTTACCAGGAACAAGTCATGGCAATCACCAGGGAAATCGGTGGATTCAGTCTTGGTAAAGCCGATAACGTGCGTCGTGCCATGAGTAAGAAGCAGACAAAAGACCTTGAAAAAATGTTCCCTGACTTTGTAAAAGGAGCCCTCGAACGTGGGTACACAGAAGAAGTTGCTGCAAAGATTTGGGAACAGTTAACTCCATTCGCAAAATATGGATTCAATAAATCCCATGCAGCTGCTTATTCTGTTGTATCTTATATGACTGCATATCTGAAGTATTACTATCCGGAAGAGTACCTTTGCAGTGCAATCACTGAATTCCGTGATAAATTACCACAGTTGCTTTCAGATTGCAAGACTTTAAAGATCAACATCCTGCCTCCTGATCTTAATAAGTCGGATTCGAACTTTATGGTATGCGATCCGGCAACAGATGATGTTCCAGCTCCATATTCTGTTCGTGGTAATGGTACGATCCGATTCGGACTTTCCTGTATCACCGGACTTAAGAGTGCAGGTGATGTGATTGCTGATGAGAAAACCCAGAACGGTCCGTTTACAACTTTGAATGATTTCCTTAATCGGGTCCAGTTAAAATCAAACGAATATGACGCGCTCTGTTTATCCGGTGCTATGGATTGTTTCTCTGATAGTCGTGAAGAGTTATGCCAGTATGTAGACGAATACACAGAAGCTCGCAGCGCAGTATTAAGCTGTAGAGCAAAACTGGATGAAATTGCTTCCATGACAGTAACGACAGAAAAAGAAGCTGCATCTCAGCAGAAAAAGGTACAAGATTGGACCACAAAATACGAAAGTGCTCAGACAGCATTAAGTAACGTTGTATTTAGTGAAACATATCCGACACCAAATGCTGACAAGGTTATGTATGAGATCAAATATCTCGGAACCTGGGCTTCGTTATCACCTTTGGATGACTATGAAATCAGCGATGATTATACTGTTAACCATGTAAAAGAAGTATACGAAGAACGTGATCCGGGTAATGCAAAACGAGACGAAGACAAAGTCACTGGTATCGTTTCGAAATTTAAAGAGATCGAAACCAAAAAGATGGAAAAGATGTGTGTATTCGATTTGATCGATAAATACGGAGAAACTATTCATTGTGTTGTATTCCCGTCTAATTACGATTCAGACAAAAACTGCTGCAAGGGTGTTATCCAAAACAATCAGGTTGTTACCATTTCTGGCTTGATGCAGGTCAACAATAGAAACGATGAGTTGCAGATTATTGTTGATAAATGCAAACAGACTAAGAATATGCCACAGGTTCTGTTGTTGAATGGTGATTATATGTTGATGGCGGAAGCTCTTGAACGTATTGAACCATATCGTACACAGACAGACGGTATCGATATTTCTGGCGACATCGGTGATCAGTTTGACGAAGGAATCAAAAACTTTGGACGCTACACAGATGATGCAATGGATATACTGAGTGATTTTGAATCAGAAAATCCAGATTTCAGCATCATTGATGGACGTTAAAGCGGTTTTCGAATCCAATTGTTAATGAAAACAGAGTTTGTAACCTGTAGTGGGAAACGGACTCTGTTTTCTTTGTACCGGATCCTGCCATATTTAATGATAAAGATGACGAATTTGGATGCTTTTGAGCCTTATTGTTGGTAACGAAAAACATTAAGGATTCAAAGAAAGGAATACGAATATATGTTACCTACAAATCAAACAACTCTTGGAATTATACAAGGAATTGTAAATAAAGGAGCTGTATTACCAATCGCATTATCGATTATTCTGATTGTGTTTGCTGTGCTTGTTATGGTTCTAATAAAACCGAATCCGAAATACAAACGGACAACGAATCGGATCATAATGGATGAATCTCCGGTTGGTCGATGTAACCAGCTTATAAAACGATATAATGATTTGTCTGCAGCAATAACAACCGAAGTGAATGCAAAGATAACAGAAGCAATTGCAAAATATGACGCTGATGCATCCAGAATCATACAGACCTATGCTGCATCGGCAAATAAAAAGCATGCAGAAATAAGAGATTATATCACCAGAGCAAAAGACTGCATCGCAATCAATGATGTGATCGGGCTTAATTATGTATTACAGGCGATGGACGCCGATTTATATGTCTTCGAAGATATCTTGACAGAACTTAGAAACCTTGAGGTAAAAGACATGTTTTTTGGCGCCGGTAATGGTGATTCGAAATATAACAGGTCCTGGAATGAATATAAGAGACAATATGGGGAATATAGAAACACACAGATGAATCAGCAGTCTGCATCCGATCAATCTGTTTTCTTTAAAGGATGCAAAACAAAAGAAGAACTCACTACCAGGTATAAAAACCTTGCGAAAACATTACATCCGGATGCAAAAGGCGGCAGCACAGAAGCTTTTCAGGATATGAAAGCAGAGTATGAAAAACTGTTGGAGGTAATTTAATGGGAAATAAGAATAAGTATAATACTTTATATTATCTATCGATTATATTGTCAGTCAGCGTGATCGTATTTAGTATTTTTTGTGTCTGGTTATTCATGACAACGGTTGGAAAACCAAAAGTGAACGGATTCGAAAATGCGCAGACAGTCAATGTATTTAAAACAATGATCAACACAATTCCGTCTGCAGTTTATTTAATCCTGGCCGCACTAGGAATCATTGTAACTCCTTTTCTTGCAAAATGGAGACAGAAACTTCGTGACCTTGTGGAATATGACGAAAACGGATTAAGTAAAACGCATGGTCAGTTTTCTCAGCTGTCACGCAAAGAGAGAGAAGCGATTGATAGACAAAAGACACTGGATGCTGAGCGAATCCTAAGTGCGACAACCTTTAAAACGATCTGTCATGATGGCAGCCAGAATTGTCACGAAGAATTAGACCGACTTATTGGGCTGCAGAATGTAAAAGACAGAATCCACGAAATGGAAGCAAGAATGGATTACGAAAAGAAAGCAGAATCAGATAATAAAGATAAACATAAACGGAGTAAAAATAACAGAACTCAGACATTAAGTTCCATGCACATGATGTTTTATGGAAAACCTGGAACAGGAAAGACAACAGTAGCAAGAATCATGACTGGATTGTTATACGAATATGGGTATATCCGGAAGAATCAGTGCGTGGAGATCGATGGTAACTTCTTTAATGGATTATCTGTTGGTGAGAGCAGTAAGAGAGCAAACATGCTGATCACGAAAAGTCTGGGCGGCGTAATATTTATTGATGAAGCTTATGCATTACTTTCAAACGGCGGCGGACAGGAAGTAATCGCAACAATTGTAAAAGCAATGGAAGACCACAGAGATGAAATTGTATTCATTTTTGCCGGATACGAAAAGGAAATGGAAAAACTTGTAAGAAGCAATCCTGGTATTGAATCCCGTATCAAATATCATTTACATTTTGAAGAATACAATCTTGGAGAACTGAAACAGATCTTCAAAGAAATGGCTCATGAAAAGAATCTTCTTGTTTCTGAAAAACTACTGGATGCGTTCTCTAATGAAATCATGTACAAAAAGAGTCAACCAGACTTCGGTAACGCAAGAACGGTACGAAATATGCTTGATACGATCATAGATAAACATGCAGTGAACCTGAGAAATGGTTCGATCCCGGAAGCTGACCGTTATAAATTGAAAGCATGCGATTTTTAAGGAAAAGGATGAGGATGAGGATAAGAATTAGTTAGTCCGTCAATTTTCCTTATCCTCTTTCTCTTGCTTTCAATCCGTTTAGCACATATTTAGGATAACATAAATAAAAGACATTCAAGGAGGATATTTGAAATGGCAACTATGGAATTACCAAATTTAAAGACAATCGTGGAGAAAACAGACAAAGGAACACTTAATGTGTGGTTTAAGTACGAAAATGTTTCAGAGTCGTTTGTAACCATGATGAGAAACACAATGGAGTCTAAGATTTATGATGTGAACATCAAAGGAATCGCTGGAAAACCAATTGAGCTTCCGAAAGATGAAGTAAGCAATCTGATCACAACTTTGATTGATACCGTTCGGATGCTGAATAAAGAATCCGCATTAGCGTTTATCAAAGCAAATCAGAGCAGAACGGATTCAATTGGGTACATCCCACTACTTTGGGCGGCTGCAAAATATGCTGGCATCCCAGATGAAGCAGTAGCACAGAACATAAATAACAATCCAGGATGCGAAAAACCTATGTACGAAAGTCTCGTGCAGCAGTTTGCGATTCCGATTGCTTAGAACATTGCGTAAACAAAACAAAGAGTCATCGAACAGGATGGCTCTTTTCTTTGTATTCTGAAATTATGACAACAGAAAACACCAGACAGCAACTTCTAAGGAAAAGGAAGAGGAAAAGAAAGTCAGTCAAATTAGCTTATCCTTATCCTCATTCTTATCCTTGTTTTGGCAACTACCCGGTGTTTTGAGTTTTTACGATTGTGACGTTTCGTTAACCTTGAACTTTTGAAGCTGTTCTTTGGCTTCCGATTCAGAAAGATTGTATTTCTTTTTTAATCGATCGATAATCTGATCATCGGAAACCCCAAATGAGAGAGCACCTTCGATGCATTCAGCAATTGCAGCGTCATTCATAAGATCGTCCATAATGGTACACATAGCTTTTAGTCCTCCTCGCTCTGTTTTCAGACGTGTTACTTCGTTTGACAGTTTAGGGAATTTTGGGTTGTTAACATCAGTTTGTTTAAAACATGACATTAATTCTGCAATATTCGATTTGTCGTTGATAGCTGTATTTACGAATACTTCATGTAATCCATCGTCAACAACTTTTCCGGTTTCTCTTAAGACTTTATCAATGTGATAAATTGTCTTACCACCGCCAAGAAAATCAAATTCCGAGATATAAACAATATACAAATCGATTACATCTTCGAATTTCTTTCCGGTATTAGATTCTTTTACGGTAATACTAGAAGCATTGAATCTTGCTCGCTTCAAATGATTATCGTTGTCAGATCTTTGTACCTCAATATTACATTTCGCACCATTTCCTAACAAACAAAGTGCATCCAGTCGTACCGATCTACCGTAAATGTTCTTTTCACTCGCCTGTGTCGTTACATGCAGTACTGTGAGTTTTGGATCTTCAAGAATTGTTTGAAGCATTTCCTCACAAACCGCTTTGTTTTGGGCTAGAACTTCAAAGAACACGTCATCGATCGGTCTCATTGCTTTGATCTTTTGGATCTTTTCGTCCATTGTCAAGTCCATATAAACCGTCTCCATTCTTCTGCTTTATGCAGATTATAATATCTATAATAAACAGAGACAGTCCGTCACGGCTATCCCTGGAATATCTGATTCTTAAACTATTAACGTTCAAGAATACTCAAGGGATAGTCTTATGACTCTCCTTGTATAACGTTTGTGTTGTTATACAATAAATATGGTTTCTATGCTTATATTATAGCATGGATTGATCAAATTATGAATTCTTTTTCGTGTCTTATTTCTCAATCATTATCATCCTGTCAAACTACCTTTTCCTCATCCTTATCCTTCTCCTCAAATTATATTCCTTTGTATTTTCGTTACCCATATTTAAGATATCAACAAACAAGTATCAGTAAGGAGATATAAATTTATGGATACAAAAGCATTTGCAACAAGAACAGAAAACAGACAGTTTCTGTTTCCTAAAATTGATGGTACCCACATTTTAGGAATCGACATGGGGTATTCTGGGCCAAAATGCGTGCATGAGGACGGATACTTTATTTTTCCAAACTATTGCCAGAAGTTAAGTGGCGAACTATTCGGTGAACTTGGAAAAGATGACATGGTATACGAAGACTTGGAAACCGGCGTGAAATACTGTGTTGGTAATATGGCATACCGGTCTATTACAACGAATACAAGAATCGATGAGAATTCATTGTATACCCGTAATCATTACTTGCACCCGAGTTTTCTTGTCGTATTCCGCACTGTTTTAGGAAAAGCTCTTTGGAATAAAGAGACGGATGGCAGTGATGTGTTTCTTCAGACAGGATTACCACCTGCTTACATCACAAGGGACGCCGCATATTTGAAATCTGTATGTATCGGAACCCATCATTTTCGCCTGACCATTGGTAAAACTACAAAAGAATTCAATATTACGATCACAGAAGATCATTTTGATATCATGTATCAACCAATGGGAACCTATTATTCAACCGTGATCAACAGTGACGGACATTGGTCAAAGGATTATAAGATCTACAGAAAAGCAAACGTCATGGTTTTAGATGGCGGATTCGGAACATGGGATCGTTTTGTCGTTCAAAACAATCAGTTATCAAGCTTAGATACAGATACAAATCTCGGAATGCTTCGGGTTCTTGAAGAAACAAGAAAGTTATTACAGAACGAATTCGGCGCCGATATTTCGATTCCGGAAATGCAGCAGGTTCTGCGTACTGGAAAAGTAAAAGTTCGCGACTTTGTTTTAATGCAGGATAAAGAATACCCAATCTCTACCTATCTGGAAAAAGCAAATAATATGGTATGCGCAGAAGCGTTCGGAAGTGTCAAGGACTTTGTGTTCGATGTCAAGCGGATTATTATGACTGGAGGCACCGGAGCTGCTTGGTGTAACTATTTTACAGAACGATTAAAAGGTATTTCCGGATTGAAGGTAGTCCCAGGCAACGTAAACGAACCAACGATGCCGATCGTGTATATCAATGCCAGAGGGTACTATTTATATCGTTACATGATGTTTGCGATCATGTGAAAGGATTAAAAGGTGAGTTTTTATGAAGAAAAGTAAGACATTGCGTTTACATAGACAGCATGATCTTGATCTGATCACACTTTATCGTGCGGACGGGTTTTCGTTCTCAAAAGAAGTGAGAAACATTCTTGTTGCCTATGTAAATCAAGAACCGTATGAGCCGCCGGAAATCAGTTATGAGGACGTTGATTTAGGCTATGTACCGACAACCATTCAATATCATCTGACTCTGAATCCGGATGATCCAAGAGAACAGGCAGTAATTGATATGCTGCATAATGAAATCAAATATGGATATGCGAATGCGTTTGTGAAGGCTCTGATTCGTGCATACATTCCCCGCATTCCATTTATTGGATACGGAGTGGCAAACGGATTTGTTACAAGACATATTACCGCAAACGATATCGGTATGCGTATGAGAGAAGCCCAGAAAACAAAACACGAAAAAGTGGAAGCGGAAACTCTTACTGCAAAAGACATTGTTCCTGGAATTGATGATTCGGTTCCGATACAATCGGTTCCGGTTCAATCGGTTCCAGTTTTTACACCGCAGGAAGAATCTGTATCTGTCGTATCGGAACCAAAATATGCGGAACCTATAAATCCGACTTCGGCATATACAGAAACAGAAAAAATAGAACAACCACTGTTGGCGCCAGAAGCATCGAAATCGGAAGATGATGAAGACGAAGATGACGAGGACGATTTCAGGGATTTCTTTAAAGCGGCGCAATCATTTACCGGAATTTAAGAAGTAGTTTAAAAGAAAGGAAAACAATATTATGGATCAGACAACCAGAGAAGAATTTACGGGACAAATTACAGAAAAGTTCCGAGAAGTTGAGATGTTGTGTCTCAAATATAAAGTGCCATGTTTTATGACATGTGCATTAGAAGACGATAATGAGACTAATTATTTACATATGACAATTACACCTCATCTTGTTGGAGTTCGATTGACGGATAACAAGATTGATAAATTCAATGCAGCATTAAACAGTAATATTACGATGAATCTGAAAACGAAAGAACCGTCTGTCTACATGGGAGACATGTTTGATGAGATTGCAAGCGAAGAGGAATAGTTAAGGCTAAGGAAAAGGATAAGGATGAGGATGAGAAAAGATAGCAAATTCATTTGTTTCTGTTGACAGCTACGGTCCGCCTTATCCTTGTACTCAATAATTCGTTTTACTTTGCAAGGACGCATACCATATTTATCTACGAAACAAATAAACATAAAAATAATGGAGCGAGATAAAAATAAGATACGTAACGACAGGACTCGAAAACAAGCCTGATCTCAATCGTATTGCAGTAGCTCCAGAACAATCAGGAGGAATTAAAAATGGCACAGAGAATGAATCCAATGAGTTACCAGGCAGACTTAGCGAAGGTCCTTGACGCAGGAAGGGGATCTGTAGTAATCGGAGGTGAGTTATCCAGACATGGATACCTTACAAAAGCAAAGACTGAGGAAGAAGCATTGAAAGAGATGCAGGAGAATAAACTCAGTCAGAAACCGATTACAGGTTTCCAGTTTAACGTGAAAGACGCTCGCGTCATTTCTGGTGATGGTATTGGAACTATCATGGAGCAGATTATTGTTTCTGGTTTCAAACCAAACAAAGATAATTCTGCTACATTCGTAGAGTGCAGATGCGGACACAGAATGCCGAAACTGTACGCTACAGAGAACGGACAGATTGTCGACATCTCGAAAGAGTTTGAAGGCAAGCCTGTATCTTATCAGGGACCTGTTCAGGTTGCTTATTCATTAAGCAAAGGCAAAAATGATGGACGTATCTACTTAAATGTAGACGGCGTTATGTTTGCTACAAAACCTGATGTGTTCGTTCCAGATGAGAACGGCGGAAACGGACGTGACGTGTCTGCAGCATTTGCACCGACTGCATTCTACGGTCAGGCAGCAGCTCCAGCACAGCCAGCCGGATTTGCAGCTCAGGCAGCAGCTCCAGCACAGCAGGCCCCTGTTCAGCAGGCTATTCCAGCACAGGCAGTTCCAGCACAGGCAGTTCCAACAGGATTTGCTCAGGCAGCAGCTCCAGCGCAGGCAGCTCCAGTACAGCAGCCAGCAGGTTGGACATGGCCACAGTAAAAACGAAAACAATTAGAGTCACCAACAGGGTGGCTCTTTTTGTTTGCTTTTCTTTGCTTCTCGCTTACCCATATTTAGGTTGAAAAAATATGGAAAGTGAGGTTTTTGCATGAGTAAAACACCTAGTAAAACAAAACAAAAACTTACAAAGAAATCAGCACCCAGAGCGAAACCAAAAGTAATTAAAACCATACAGTCGTGGTTCGAAAAAGACGAAAACGGAAAGGTAAATAAAGTAGCGATCACTGTATTCAGTTTTCTCGCTGTGTACCCGATCATTGCCTTCGAGGGAATTAAAACCGGACTGTTTGCAAAATATGATGTATCAACTGATGTTGGTCTCATGAAGGTCGTCAAAGGCCTTGGTACTCCGTTTGGTGATATTATGGCGATGAACGATCAGCAGAATTTCGGACTTACTACCAGAAGTTTTGATCCAACCGCATTAGTCTTGTTTTCCTTTGCCTGGTTATGTTGTTTTGCAATCAGTTATATTATGGCAGACCGTTATAGAAGACGTTCTTATCGGAAAGACGGTGACATGGCATGGCAGAATATCAAGAAATTCAACCAGGATTTTGCAGAACCAAAAGGTGCAGACGAACCTTGCGAACCGGAAGAGAATAGTGGGAAGACTGGAAATATGATTCTCAGTGAGCATGTGCGCTATTCGCTGGAACCAAAAGGAACGAATACATACTCCTGCGCACTGATCGTTGGTGCGACTGGTTCTGGTAAATCCTTTACATACGTTAAACCGAACATCTTACAGATGAACAGTAACTACGTTGTAACGGATCCGAAAGGAGAACTTGCGGCATCGTGTGGTAAGGCTTTGATGAATCATGGATACGACGTAAAGATATTCAACGTTTCTGAAGCCCAGTATGGATGCCGGTACAATCCATTCCATTATTTGTATTGTCCGCAGGATGTTGTTACTCTTGTTGATACCTTTATTAAGAATACAGATGACCCGGATGCAGGCGGCGGAGATGATCAGTTCTTCTCTCTTGCAGTACAGAACTTCTTTACTATGATTTTCTATTATATTTACACTTGCTGTCCGCCAGAAAAACAGACATTTAAAACTGTATACGAAATGTATCTGGAAGCAGATGAGCCGGAGACTAGACCAGGACAAAAAGCAGAAGCAACAGAGTTCGATAAGAAATTCTTGAGATTGCTTGATCCTAAAGATCCAGCTTTTGATCCTACAAACCCAGCACTTCCATGTTATCAAACCTTTAAAAAAGGTACTGCAAAGACAAAACAGTCTATCTTGATTTCGGCAGGTGTGCGTCTCGGTTTTATGTCTACACCTGAGATCGCAAACATGTTATCAGGCGATGACTTACATCTGGAAACAATGGCAGATCGTAAAAGTGCACTGTTTGCAATCATTCCAGCAGAGAAAAAGGATTTTAACTTCCTGGCAGCTATGATGTTCACGCAGCTTTTTAACGTTTTATATCGATATGGTAATGTTGTTAACGAAAAGAGCTGGTTACTCACAAAAGGAGATACCGTTGCACTTCGAAGCAAACCATTCGTAGCCGGAACAAAGACAGAACAGGATGAAAAAGAGGAGCTCATCAGACGGCAGGAGAAATACAAGAAAGCAGTGCTCGAAGATGATAACGAACGAATGGAGAAAGATCCGGAGTTTAAGGAAGCCTTTTTGAAGCCGGATGAAAATGGATTCATTCCGTGGCCTTGCTGCAGGCTCGTTTATACGGATCAAAATGGAGTTCGCGAAGTTCTGGAAGAATTCAAGAGTAGACGAGCGGCTGAGATCGTACTTGATGCGGCAATCAATGGAAAAATCCACAAAGGATCAAAATCGTTATCATGTCATGTGCGGTTTATTCTGGACGAGTTTTTCAATGTCGGAAAACTTCCAAACTTTGATACTATGATTGCGACATTCCGTTCTCTGCGTATTTCAGCTGATATCATCGTACAGTCTGTCGCTCAGTTGAAGGAAATGTATGATGACAAACAAGGTAAGATCATGAGTAACTGTTCGATCACAATCTTACTTGGGGCAAACGATCTTGATGACTGTAAGTTATTCTCTGAATTGATCGGGCAGACAACAGTACAGTCAGAATCTATCAATATTGACCGAAAAGGTATTGTACAGGGTTCAAATGGAGGTTCATTATCTGACAATGCAGAATCTCTGTTGCGTCCAGAGAACATCAGAACAATGCCAAAAGACGAGTGTCTTATTATTGTTAATACGAGCAATCCGATCCGAGATAAGAAATATATTGCTTTGAAACATCCAAGATGGAAAGAAACATTTGATGATCATTGTGAAGACCAGCTTGATAACGAATTGCAGATCGGACGTATCTTCCACATCGAACAGAAGAAAGAAAACCTGATTACGGTAACAATTCCACAACCGGATGCTTTGACTTCCGGACAGAATAACACCCAAACTCAGGTTCCGACAATTTCTGGTATGGCAGGCGGAATGATACAAAGACCGCAACAACGTCCACCAAGACCGGCAAGAGAAGTCGTTAATGGAAGATTCGAACGTGTGCAGCCAAGAGCTGGTGCAGAAGGCTTTTTAGGCGCCGGAGAAAAGGCACGCATGAATCGTCCCGAAACACTTAGGCGTCCGGCTACTGTTGAGGAACGTATTGCTGATGTAAAAGAGGTTGCAAACAAAGATAATGAGGTTGCAGTAAAAGACTTGAACAATCAGGATCGTGCTTTATTGATCCGTGGTCTCAAAGATGGAACATGCGAAGTAAAACGGGAACCAGAAAAACCACCAAAGATTGTTACAAAATCTGAAGCCGACATGATTGATGATATGTTCGGATAACAATAATTGAATTCAATGACACTCGAAGCTAAAGCTTCGTTGTTAGTCCCAGAACTACGACATCTATAGAAAGGTTGCACTTGATGTGTAACCTTTCTTTTGTAAACGTCTATTAGTTTGCAAAGAACTCATCCATATTTAGATATGTCAGAAAGCAAACAGACAACAGTTTACGATCTGGCTACTCAAAATCTTTCATAATTTTACTTCTTTTGATAAGGAGAGATTAGGTTCAAACATGGAAGCTTTAGCTTCGCCATTTAAACCTAACTCTCCAAAGCAAGCACACTCCGGATCTTTAGAT
>OGDD01000082.1_pt1 | contig 85554 bp, 79 predicted proteins | sample 1570301 | NCBI WGS metagenome assembly OGDD01 (sample SAMEA2581971, study PRJEB24529) | metagenome | biome: Human gut stool | place: China | collected 2011 | reverse complement strand
ACAAGCGTCTTTTACAGCTTGTTTAGTAACATTATTTGATACTTCATTTAACCAAATTAGTTCAGACTTTTTTAGTTGAGTTAATTCTTTTCTTATGATTCCATCGCTAATAAATTTACCACCATTTTTATAATTTTCTTCCTGTTTCGCAAGAGTATAGTTATAGATAAATCTAGCAGTTCCTACAGATTGCCACAATTTTTGTTCTTGCTCTTTTGTTGGATAAATTCTAACTTTCTTTGCAAGTATCATCTTCTATTAACTCCTTAATCATTTTTTTAGCTTTATTAGCTCTTTTTCCTTGAAGTCTACAACTAAATACAGTAACTATTTGAATTAAATCTTCTACTAACTCTTGTTCTTCAGTTCTCTCTGTATTATCAATAATTTCAATTGTTGTTCCATATTTTTCACAAAGATTTTCTATCAATTCATATCCAAATCTAATTAATCTATCTTTATAAAGAATTACTACTTTCTCAATCTCTGAATTAGTAATCATATCAATTAATTGATTCAATCCTTTTTTATTATAGTTAATTCCGCTTCCAATATCCGTTATTATCTCAAATTGATAACCTTTTGCAATCATATATGTCCTTACATTTTCAATTTGCCTTTCAAGGTCATCTTTTTGCTTAGTTGAACTAACTCTGCAATAACCAACAATTTTTTTATTTATTTTAGTTTTTATCTTCAAACCTAAAAAATTATTAAGTTGTTCTTGAGAATAATATCTTGTACCACCAGTAGTTACATAAGCAGGTTTAAAAGTATTATTTTTATCCCAATTTCTAAGAGTTTGAATTGTTTTCCCTATTTTATCTGCAAATTCTCCTATTGAGTAATATTTCATATTATCACCTCAATAGTATTATATTATAATATTTAAATAATTTGTAGATTTTTATATAAAATTAGATATTATTTATAACAGCTTTAAGCCTCTATCTTTATTCATTATTTACATCTTTTATTATTTGATCTCTTTACTTTCTATTATATTGATAAAAATCATCAATGTCGGTTCTTTTAGTCTAAATTTTATTTTTGCCTTAATCTACATAAATCTATGTTTAATCTATTTTGCTTATCCATTTAGCTCCAATTTTTTAATTCACAATATTGCTTTTTACTTATCTTTTATCAATCTAGTTCTTTGTTATTCACTTTTAGCTAATACATTAAAATTTATTTTGCAAAATATCTTAGCTTACACGAATATCTTCAATCTTAGCAATTTATGGAAAGTAGCCCTACTTATCATTTTTTATTTTCTCAGTACCTTAACATTATTTTGCTATATTGGCAGTATTTATTATGTTAATGCCTACTCTATAAATAATCCAAATATCTTTGATTTATTTTATTATGTAGTCATTACTTTTGGCACAATGGGTTATGGTGATATTTATCCTACTTGCTATTATACTAAAGCAATCGCTATTCTTATTGTATTTACAAGTATAAGTTGTATAAGTATTATGCTCAGTAGTTTTCTTTCTGTTTCTCATGAAAAAAATAAATAAACTTACAAAAAAGAAGTTATACCTAAACATAGATATAACTTCTTTTTTATTATTCATTTCTAACTGTAACTAAAAATACACCTATAAAAATCAATATACTTCCTATCCAAAAATTCAAAGTGATTTGTTCATCTAAAATTAACCAGCCTAAAAAAGTCCCTACTATAGGTTGAAAAAAGAAAAATAATCCACTAGCACCTGCTTCCATCAATAAAAGACCTTTATTCCAAAGCAAAAATGCTCCTGCTGTAGATACTGCCCCTAAATATACTACCGAACCAATCGCTATAGGATTTAAGATTTCATCCCATGGCAATAAATCTAATGTCGGTATATTAAGTGGTGCTAAGCATACAATTCCTGTTATTACAGCATAAAAATTTATTAATAATGGCGGATATTTACTAGGTATCAATTTTAACATTACAGACATCAATGCCCATGTCAATGCTGCTATGGTAGAAAAAAGTACACCTAATTGTTTATCAAAATCCATATTATCAACGCCAGCAATCATGATTACACCGATAGTGGCTAAAATAACGGATAATATTTTACGCAAAGTGATTTTTTCTTTTAAAAGCCATACAGCAAAAATCAACATAAATGCTGGTGTCGCCGAAGTAACAACTGAACCCATCTGTGCTGAAGAATACATTGTTCCATATTCTTGAGTAACAATAGAAATAGTATGTCCTATTATCCCTATACTGATTAATAATAATATATCTTTTTTATCTATTTTTAGATTAACGCCTTCATAGATTACAACCATTGATAATACCACAAAGGCTACTAAATAACGAAACCATACTAACGGTATTGGCGGTATTATATCCACTACTAATTTTACAGCTACAAACATACCGCCCCAAATACTAGCTGCTATGGTTAAAAAAATTCCTCCTAATACTCTATTTGGCATTTTTAACTCCCTCTACTTCTATTTTTCTATGTAGCTATTTGCTTATGAAATTCATCATAAACAAATAGTTTTTTTATTTTTGTAAACGCTTGTTTATCATTGGCCAAATATCTTTAGTCTCAAAACCTTTTCTCCATGAGGCTACTCCTGCAAGTTTATATTTTTTGACTAAATCTACTTTTAAGCGCAAAGAATTTACATCTTCTTTCCATACACGATATATTTTTCCATCTTCATGATAAGCAAAATATATCTGACCTTCATTTTTTAGCCAAATAGGATATTTGTCTTTTTCTTTCATTAATTTATTGGCATCTTCCATATTTAAGGTTTTAGCCGATACATTACCTTCATAATCTTCTTCCCATAAGCGCATATACAAAGGAATTCCTAAGATGATTTTTTCTGAAGGGACTTGCTCTGTTAAATCTTTTACTCCATTTTCCACCCAATTTAATGATGCTACTGACCCTGCTGTTTTAGATAATCTACCATGCTCATCATATGCCATCAAAACAAGATAATCTACATATTCACCCAATGCTTTTCTATCATAACATTTAGACCAATTTTCCATATCTGAAGCCACCGTTATATCCATAGAGATTATAACTTCATCTTGATGTAGTGCCTCAGTTACTTCTTTCATAAATTCAGTCAATTTATCTCTATCTTCATCATAGATATTTTCTAAGTCAAAATTATAGCCTTCAATATTATAACGATGTGCATAAAATATCAATTGACGAATGATATAATCCTTTGCCTTTTTATCATTTAACCATTTATGTGTCATTTCGGCATTAAAATCATTATGAATTAATGGCCATATTTTATAACCTTTTTCTCTTGCATTTTTCAAATAATTTATATCTATTTTATTTTGAATATGCCCTTGTTCACTATCAATTACAAACCACGATGGTGATATGACATTTACTCCTGGAATCTTATCAATTTTTGATAAATCATTTTCTTCATCAATAACTGGTTGCCATACTAAATTTATTTTTTCTGATGTTTCTTTAGATAAATTATCATTTTGACCTGCTAAACATATTGATATCATCATCATATATATTCCCAAAGTCATATAGATAATTTTTTTACATAAATGCAACTGCTCTTCCCTTCTCCTTATATCAATCATTATTTGCTATAGATTTTTTCTTTTAAAGCTATACCTGTAGGTGTAGTAGCTAGACCGCCAGTAGCTGTTTCGCGTATACTTTTTGGCATAGATTTGCCAATGCGATACATAGCATCAATTACTTCATCTACTGGTATCACTGATTTTATACCAGCAAGGGACATATCTGCTGCCAAAATCGCTACTGTCGTTGCAAATCCATTGCGTTTTACACAAGGAACTTCCACAAGCCCTGCCACAGGGTCACAAGCTAAACCTAATAAATTTTTAATCGCTAAGGCTACTGCATTGCCAATCTGTTCTGGAGAGCCACCTGCAAGATGAACTAACGCTCCCGCTGCCATACCAGCTGCTGAACCGCATTCAGCCTGACAACCACCTTGAGCACCTGCAATCATGGCATTATTTTCAATCACCATGCCAATACCTGTCGCTGTAAATAATGCATTGCAAATCTGCTCATCATCATAATTATAATGATTTTGAGCAGCAATTAAAGCCCCTGGAACAATACCACAAGAACCAGCTGTTGGGCAAGCAGCTATTTTCCCCATAGCAGCATTTGTTTCTGCTACAGCTACTGCATAAGAAGCTGCTTCTTTGACAAAATCGCCAGCAAAACTATCTTTAAATGTGAATAATTTTTGAGCATCTCCGCCGACCATGCCACTGACAGATTTTTGCGTATTATTTATACTTTTTTCTGCTGACTCTTTCATTACTTGCCAAATAGTTTGCATATTTTCTTTAATATAAATCACAGATTTAAAACTATGTGTTGCTTCATATTCTACAACGATATCATCAATAGTTCGCTCTTGAGCATTTGCTATATCTATCAAATCTTGTATGCAAGAAAAATTTATCACAAAATCACCTCATTAAATAGCATCAATTCGCAATACTTTTTTTACACCAATAACTCTACTGCAAGCTTTTACTGCCTCATCAGAAATTGTATCATCAACTTCAATATTCATCAAAGCTTCTGCTCCTCTTTCGCTTCGAGAAACTTTCATATAGGCAATATTAATATTATAGCGTGCTAAAGCTGCAGTAACACCATTTACTACACCTGGCATATCTTGATGTACGATAATTATTGATGGATATTTCCCACTTAATTGTACTTCATAATTATTAACAGCAGAAATAATTATATTGCCTCCGCCAATGGACGCACCTGTAACTTCTATTTTTCTATCTGTTACACCTATCAATTCTATAATAGCTGTATTAGGATGTGCATCTTCTAAATCCACTTTAGAAAAATTAAATTCAATATTTTTCTCTTTGGCTATTTCTAAAGAATTACGTATTCTTTCATCATCTGGTTTAAAACCCATTATACCTGCAATCAAAGCTCTATCTGTACCATGACCTTTATATGTTTGCGCAAATGAACCATATAATTTTATATTTATAATTTTTACTTCTTCACCTAAGATAGCTCTAGCCATCAATCCCAATCTCACAGCACCTGCTGTATGTGAACTTGATGGCCCTATCATTATTGGCCCAATAATATCAAATGCACTTCGCATTATTTCTCCTCCTTAATATTAAAATTTAAATTTTTTATCTTCATCTCCCAATGGTTTATCTTTATCAGGATTATTTTTTAAACTAGGTATGATATTTTTTACATCTTCTTTTGCCTTATTAAAAATATTTTTATATTTATCAGCATATTCGCTAATATCTGGCATGTCATCTTTTATCCATGCATTAGCAGCCTTACCTACAGCATAAGTTACAGCCATACCGATTGGAATTTGTAATGGTGGAAATGGTATCAAAGTCGCTAAACTTTGACCTACAAATGTACCACCTAAAGCTCCTACAAAAGCACAGCTAGCCGTTTCATCGAATTTTTTATCATATACATTTGCTATGCGTTTTATCAAATAGATTTCATTAGCAGCTAGAGCAATTTGACCAAGTATAGGTGCTACGACAATTACGCCAGCTCTAGCAGCAGCCCAGCGACATAAAGATTCTACTTCTTGCTCTATTTCCTCTTCCGATTTTCCTAGGTTCATTAAATCTTTATTCATCAAAAACACTCTCCTTTTATAAAATTTATATCCTAAACTATATATTTTCTCTTTATATAATTAGCTCTTTTTCTCGTCAATCCTCTTATTTCTAATTAAAACAGAAAATAAGAAAAAGCTCAACTATCTATCATTATTTTAGATAATTGAGCCTTTATTTTATCAAAATAATTAACCTATACTAAGTGGCAATACATAACAATAAATTGTAATAAAATGAGCTGCACTGCCTAAAATCACAAAAACATGCCAAATAACATGATTATATGGTATCTTGCGGATTAAATAAAAAATCGCACCAATACTATATAAAACACCACCAGCTACAAGCCACCAAATAGCTTCTACAGACAAAGTATCAAGTAGTGGATTTACGATGGTAACAGCAAGCCAACCCATGACTAAATAACAAATAGTACCAATGACGCGGAAACGATTATAAAAGAAAATTTGAAATACTATTCCCGCTAAAGCCAATCCCCAAACTACGCCAAATACAGCCCAGCCCAAAGTACCATATAGAGCTATCAAAGCAAATGGCGTATAATTGCCTGCAATTAGTAAATATATTGCCGAATGGTCTATACATTTAAACACAGATTGCACTTTTTGACTGCAAAAACTAAAACTATGATACAGTGTCGAAGCTAAATATAATAATATCATGGAAACACCATATACTATGATACTTGTTAAATGCAAAATTCCTTTATCATAGCCATAATACAACATTGCAACCAAACCAATAACTGCTAGTAGCGTTCCCACTCCATGGGTAATCGCATTTAAAATTTCTTCTATTTTTTTTGTGGACTTATATACATATTCTGTACTCATTTTATCGCCTTCTTTCCTACAAGCTTTAAATCTTTTTAACATCAACATTATATCACAATAAAAAATTATTAATAGATAGTATTTACATATTAATTTAATAGGTTTTAATTCTAAAATATAAAATACTATACTTATCAACTCTCATGATGTTTTTCTTATTTTAAAGCATATTATAGGAATTTATTATCTATTTTTATCAATTAAAAGTTTTTATAGATATATATCTAAATTAAATATTAACCTATTTATAAACTATGATTTTTAAGCCAATCTGACCATAAAACTTGGAAATTATTCTGATGATTTTCCTGTACATATTGATAGAAAACTTCTATCATTTTTGCTTTTTGATTATAATAAGGCGCCTTCCAATTACTGCTAGCGGAAATATCTTCTGTATATGCCACATAATTTCCACCTAATAATAATTGACGATATAATATATCTTTTAATGGCACCTGTGGATTTTTCATCATATCATACATTGCTAAAAATGTTGTTGTTCTTCCTTTACCAGCTTCACAATGAAAATGTAGCCATGCATCTTTAGGCAAAGATTTATATAGTTTGATAAATTCATCTATATTTTCAGGACTTGGCCAAACATGGTCAGTTGCTGCTATTCTCACATAATGTAAATTACTTTTCTTCACTAGATTTTTTTCAGTTGTTACTGTTTTTATCAAGGAAGTATCTACTTCATCAGCATTTTTATCGTCATCTAAAGTAGCTCTTTTTGTGTTTTTATTGAGATTAGCCTTCAATAAATTCATTTCCTGACGAATAATTTCTTCTCTTGATTTTCCTATATTCGCCCAATCTCGTTTACCATACCAGCTAACAGCATCATTATTAAAAAATCCATGATTTTCCTGTCTTAAATCCACTATATAAATATCTTTAGCGCCATTTTCCTGCAAAGCTTTAGTTAAAGCGGAAAATTGATTTAAAGAAAATTGCGCACTACCTGAAGCTTGTAGTTCATCTAAACCTTCTCTTATAGGCACATAATTAACATCAATTCCATATTTATCACTTGCCTTTTTGAACTTATCCTTTGATGTACGAAAATTTCTAGGCAAATTATCATCATCTTTAGCATCTATGCGCCAAAGATAACCTTTATACTCTGCTGTATCTTTTATGTCTTCCACATCAATTGTTAAATTAGATTTTATTTCCATAGCTTGTGCATTTGCCAAAGAAGGTACTGTCATAAATTGCATAATACAAATTAAACTCAATAATAAACTTAAATATTTCAGTTTCATTTTTATCACCTCATATTTAAGTTTAATCATATATATTTTAAAAGACAATAAAAAACTCATAATAAATAGTTTTTGTACGAAAATATTTCTAATATAACTATCTATTATGAGTTTTATTTTTTATTTTAATTCATTTTTAACAATATAGATAATCCATTCAGCTACATTTGTAGAATGGTCGGCTATACGTTCTACATATTTACCAATCATCAAATAATTGAGATATGCCTCTACATTTTGTGGATTTTCTTTAATCAATCCAGCTATATCTTCACGAAATCTTTTAAAGTAATTATCTACTACATTATCTGTTTCAATAATTTTTTTAGCTAAATCAACATCAGAATCTCTGAAACATTTTACGCTATCAAAAACCATTTCACGCATAACATTTACCATATCACCAAAATAATCTGGCAATGTTACAGTTTCTTCTTTTGCTAAGCTCATAGTGTATTTAGAGATATCTGCACAATGGTCAGCCATACGTTCAATATCACCAATCATTTTCATGATGGAAGCAATTTCACGCCAGTCTGTAGCTACAGGTGCTTGAGTCAATACTAAACGCAAACATTTTTCATTGATATCATGTTCAGCTTTATTAAACCATACATCATTTTTTATGATTTTTTTTGCTAAAATCTCATTTTTTTCTACTAAATTGTTTATAACTTCATCTAAAGTTTCTTGAAGTTGTGCTCCTACTAATTCTACATCTCTAATTAAACAATCTAATTCATTTATATATTTTATTCTATTAGCCATTTTTATCTCCTTTAAATAAACGCACTATACAAATCAACCAAATCTACCAGTAATATATTCTTCTGTTTTTGGATTTTTAGGATTTGCAAATAACTCTGTAGTTTCTCCGTATTCGATTAACTCACCTAATAAGAAGAATGCTGTTTTATCGGATATACGGCTTGCTTGTTGCATATTATGTGTAACGATTACAATTGTATAATCCTTTTTCAATTCAAGTGCTAAGTCTTCAATCTTCATTGTGGAAATTGGGTCAAGAGCAGAAGTAGGTTCGTCCATCAAGATAACATCTGGCTGAACTGCTAAAGTTCTTGCAATACATAAACGCTGTTGTTGACCACCAGATAAACCAAGTGCAGATTTATTTAAGCGGTCTTTTAATTCGTCCCAAATAGCAGCTTGACGAAGACTTCTTTCTACGATTTCATCTAATTGGCTTTTTTTGCGAATACCATGAATTCTTGGTCCATAAGCTACATTATCATAGATGCTTTTTGGGAATGGATTTGGCTGTTGGAATACCATACCTACACGATGACGAAGTGTAATAGAATCCATTTCTTTATAGATATCTACACCATCTAAATGAATTCTGCCTGTTACTTTTACACCATCTTCTAAATCGTTCATGCGATTTAAAGTTTTTAAGAATGTAGATTTACCACAACCAGATGGCCCAATAAGAGCAGTAATTTCATTTTTCTTGATTTCCATATCAATGCCTTTTAAGGCTTTAAAATTACCATAGAATAATTCCAAATTATCAACATTAAATTTTATATCAGCGTTATTAGCCACGTTTATTTTCCTCCATTTTTCTTATCAAGATAACTACTTAAAAAACGAGCACCTATACTAAATGAAAATACCATTATCATCAAAATTGCTGAGGATAAATTTGCAATATCTGCAGCATTAGGAGCTAAAGCTTCTGTTCTTGATGCCCAGATATTAAGTGCTAAAGTTTCCCCTGGTCTAAATGGATTGAGCGGACATGTTGGGGAAAAAATATTCCAATTTGACCAAACGATATCTGTACTCATACCTGCAGTATATAAAAGTGCAGCCGCTTCACCAAAGCCACGACCAGCAGCTAAGATTACACCTGTCATAATACGAGGCATACAAGCAGGAAGCATTACATAACGGATAGTCTGCCAAAGTGTAGCCCCCATACCCATACTACCTTTTTTATACCCAGGAGGTAATGAGCGGAAAGCATCTTCTGTTACTGTTGTAATCAAAGGTAAACTCAAAATAGATACAGCTAAAGCACCTGCAAATAAATTCCATTGAGAACCTGTCATTACAATAAATACTAAATAACCAAATAAACCTACAACGATAGATGGCAATGAGGATAATGTTTCAATACAAATTCTTAAAAATTTTGTAGTTTTTCCTGGTTTTGCATATTCAGCCATATAAATACCAGCTGCAATCCCAAGAGGAACACTTACAAGTAAAGATAAAAATACTAAATAAATAGTGTTAAAAAATAGATTACCTATACCATTTCTAGTAAAGGAAAACATATTCGGAGTAAAATTTGCAAAGCCTTTAATAATTACATATAAAGTAAAAGCCAACAATAATAATAAGAAAAAACCAGCGACAATATAAAAGAAGCCAGTCATAAATTTATCCATAAATTTGGCTCTTTGAATTACGCTCATGCCTTATGGCCTCCTTTAGCTGAAATATAATGAATAATGAAGATAAATACTAAGGAAATGATGAATAACAATAAAGCCATAGACCATAAAGCTATATTGTATTCACTGCCTTCCATAGCCCCACCCATATCAGAAGCAATAGCTGCTGTTAAGTTTGTAGTTGGGGATAAAAGACTTTCTGGAAAAGCTTTCATCTTACCGATAACCATTGCTACTGCCAAAGCTTCACCGAATGCACGAGCAAGACCTAAAACAATAGCAGTCATCAAACCGGATTTAGATGCTGGTATTACAACTTGACTGATTGTCTGCCAACGAGTAGCACCCAAACCATAAGATGCTTGACGGAAAGATTTTGGAATACTTCTAATCGCATCAGCAGATAAGCTAGTAATTGTTGGATAAATCATTACTGCTAAAACAATACCTGCTGCTAGTACAGAAAAACCAAATTTTAAATCAAATAAATCTTTGATAAATGGAACTAAAATTGTAAGACCAATCCAACCATATACAACAGAAGGAATACCTACAAAAATTTCTACAGCTGGTTGAAGAATTTTTCTACCAATCCCTGGAGAAATTTCTGTCATGAAAATCGCACTTGCAATACTAAATGGTGTTGAAATCAAAAGTGCTAAAGCACAAGTGATAATTGAACCAAAAATGAATATTGCTGCACCGACTTTACCGCCACCTTGAGCATTATCGGCTGGTGCCCATTGTGAAGAAAATAAAAATTCACCCACGCTATGACCATATGTAGTGAATATACCTACACCTTTGTAGCATAAAAATGCCCCAATGGCTAAGGTTATAATTATCATTAATAAACCGCAAGCTGTGATAATCCCTCGCCAAATATTATTTTGACGATATACAGCTGTATGTGATGATTCCATTTTGACACTCCTTTGATAAAAATTAGCATTTATTTTGGCAAAAAAAATGGGCGAAAATTCATTCGCCCAATTTTCTATTCTAATTATCTCTGAACTTGCATTTTGCTAGTTACACCGTAACCTTGAGCTTCCATGGATTTACCATATTCATCAGACATAATGAAATCTAAATATGATTTTACAGTAGCATTAGGTTCGCCTTTAGTATACATATGTTCATAACCCCATACAGGATAAGTACCATTGTATGTGTTTTCTAAAGTAGGAGCTACACCATCAACAGAAACAGTTGCAACATCTTGATTGTTTACAAGATAAGATAATGCTACATAACCAATTGCACCTTTGTTATCTTTAATGCTCTGAAGTAAAGTACCAGAGTCATCTGTTTCTAAGGATTTATTAGAAGCTTCTTCAGCTCCACCTAAAGCAAATTCTTTAAATAATGCACGAGTACCAGATGTAGACGGACGAGTGATTAATACGATTTCTTCATCAGGACCGCCAACTTCTTTCCAGTTTGTGATTTTAGCAGTGAAAATATCTGTTAATTGTTGTTTTGTTAAAGATTTTACAGTTGCTGCAATATCTTTATTTACTACTGGAGCCATTGTTACAACGCAAACTTTATGGTCAACTAAACCATCAGCTACAGCTTTATCAAGTTTTGTATCAGCAGCTACATCAGAGTTACCGATATCTACAGAGCCATCAGCAACTTGTTTAAGACCTGTACCAGATCCGCCACCATTTAATGTGATAGAAACTTCTGGATGTAATTCTTTAAATTTATCAGCAGCGTCTTTAGCTAAAGGTAATAACGCAGAAGAACCTGATCCTGTAATACTACCAGAAAGACTGCTAGAAGATGCAGCTTTATCATTAGAAGCAGTATCACTACCACAACCTAAAATACTAAGAGACATCATTGCGACAACGCCAAGAGATGCTAATTTTTTCCAATTCATAATACCTTAATCCTCCTAAAAATACCTTGCAATTAATTTGTTGTACTTAGTATACTCACTCAATGTAAAGTTACAATGACTTTTCTGTAAAATTTAAAATAAATATGACAGAATTAATTTATAATTCTCTTACAATGTGAAGAAAATGTAAAATTTTTTACAAATAGATTTTAAATTTAACAAAGATAAATAAAATATTTTCCAGTTTTTGACAAATCCTTGACAATTGACTTTTTGACTAATATACTTAAAATATGAATGTATTTTAGTTTTAACAATATAAGGAGAAAAATTATGCGTTGCACAAAATGTAATCACGAATTAGATGAACATGGTATCTGTCCGAATTGCTATCATATCCACGATGTGCAAACTATGAGTAATAGAGAAATCAATAATTTTGATGGTATTACAATCGAAGACGAAAATAATTATCGCAAAGAAACAACTCAAGAAAATCAGCAACAATATCAACAATCTTATAATAATAGATATTATCGTTCACCACGTTCTAGTGGCATAAAAGTCCGTTATATTAATCTTGGAGGAAAATCCTCTTCTAGCTGGCTCACTCGAGGTTTAATGGCTATTGGCGGTATTGCTATCATTGGCTTTTTCTTTTTTGTCGCACTACCTGCACTTTTAACCTTACTTGGCGTCGGAGTCGTAGCTTGGCTTATCTTTCATTTCTTTAAACGTTAAAAAAACGCTTATATTACTACAAATAATTAGTAATATAAGCGTTTTATTTTTATAAAAATTTCTCCATTACATAGTTTTTAAATAAAATATTTTGTTTTTCAACATATTGCTCTTTATTTACGATATATCCTCTATCTAGAAAAAATTTTTTAGCAGTTATAGATACATGACTATATAAAGATATTTGACCTTGTTTTTTAGCATGATTTTCTATTTTATCCATTAATCTAGTTGCTATTTTTTGTCGCTGATAATCTTTTGCTATATATAATCTATCTACATAATTTTCATCTAAATCGACAAAGCCCACTATCTTTTCTTTATCTATAGCTACCAATGTATAATGGCTTAACAAACTCAAATGCCAACTTTTTTCATCAATATTTTCAGGTGCCCATATTTTTACCTGCTCTTGTGTATAATCTTTACTATTTATACTATGCACAGTTTCTTTAAATAAAAAAATAATATTTTTTAAATCATTCTTTTGATAATTTCTTATATACATAATCGCCTCAATATCATTGCCAATTATCATAATCTTTGTCTAAGAAAATTCGCTTTCGCTCTTGATTATAATATGGATTTATAATACTTCGCGTTTCCTGAAATTCTGGTGTTTTTATCCCTGTAATATCTAAAATAGTATGAATTAAATCATCTGTCATATATTTTTTATCTACAGAAGCTCTAATCTGTGCATCTACTAGAGGATATTTCTGCTTAAATGTCTCTGTAGTATAAATAACAAATGGTATTTCTAACATAGATTTAGTAGGATTATCATCACTATGACCATTGAAATTTTTCAAATCATAGACTTCTTCACCATGGTCTGGCATATAGATAACTATAGCATCTTTATCCTTAAAAGCTTCCATAACTTGAGTTACAATCGTATCATTATATAAAATAGCATTATCATACTGTGCTCTTTTCGTTTTTGCTTCCTGCGTTTTTATTATTCCCTTTGTTTCATCTACATCAGAAAACTTAGCAAAATCTGGCGTATATCTATTTTCATATTCACCATGACAACCCATTAAATGCAATACATAAAAATTCTTATCACTATTATTATTCATGGCTTCATATAATAAAGGCAATAATTCACCATCAGCACGATAAGATTTCTCATATGACTGTCTAATTCCTGTAAATTTCTTATAATCACAGCGATTAGCATAAGCAAGTGCCACATTTGCCCATTGACCTGAAGTCTCTTGATTAGATAGCCAATACGTTTTATAACCTGCTTTTTTCATGATATCAAATAAATTATTACACTCATACCATTTATTTGTGGCTTCATAATTGTGAAAAGTAAATACTTCACGAAGTGAACCAATAGTATAAGCATGGGGACTGATTACATCTTTAAAAACATAGAGCTCATTATTTTTAGCCATCTTATCCATCTTTGGCGTTGTTTCTAATGGATAACCATATAAACTCATATGACCTTTTGATGTTGACTCACCTAAAATAAATACAATATTTGGTATATCTCTGCCCTTATCCACTATCTGCACATTATTTTGCATATTTGTATAAATTTCACGAAAGGCTATTGCATCTTCTACAGCTTGCTCTACAGGTGCTATAAGCCTTGTAAAAGTCAAACATTCTGTGAGATTTTTCTCAGGTATGATTACATAAAATAAACTATATAAACAAAAATAAGGTAAAAATAAAATAACTAATTTATTATTTAAGTTTACTTTTCTACTTATATAATTTAATAAATAAATGATTAAAGCTAAAGCAATTATAAAAATCAAATAGCTCCAGGAAAAATACATAGTGATAAATTCTATCGTTTCATGAAGATTTGTACCAATGATTACACTTATTATCCCAGCTGTAGTAAAAGTATAATATTTACCAATTATAAATAATTCCATCAAAGATAAAATCATGCTTATACTTAAAATAAAATACTTCAAGCATTTTTTCAATTTACCATGTAGAAAATTTATAATTAATCCCATGAAAATAATCACGCTAAAAGGCTTAAATAAACCGCCTATAGCATTTTCATATTGATTATATAAACAAAACAAATATAAATATGGCATAAAATTGAATATCATCATTAAACTAATAAAGAAAAACTCTTGTTCTATGACTTTAAATATTTTTTGCCAACATAAATCTATTATTTTTGCAGGGCTTAATATTATATTTTTAAAACCATTATATATTTTTTTCAAATTTAATTTAAATTTATCTATTAAAATCAATTATAACGTCCTCTTATAAAAATTAAAAAATCCTTAGTATACTGTTTTATTATACTAAGGATTTTAGATTTTGCTATATATTTTTTAGTTTTTTATTATTTATTATTAAGAAATTCTGCTACTTTTTTCATTGCAACTTCTGCAGCATCAATAGTTTTTACAATATCATCATCACTATGAGCGCCAGACATGAACAATGTTTCAAATTGAGATGGAGCAAGATATATTCCCTGTTCAAGCATAGACATGAACCATACGCCAAAAGCTTCTTGATCAGAGCTTTCAGATGTAGCATAGTCATATACATCATTTTCATTGAAGAATACACCAAACATTGAACCTGCTTGATGAAGTTGTACTTTTACACCTGCATCTTTAGCTGCTTTGGCAAAACCTTGTAAAACATGTTTTGTTTTAATAGATAATTCACGTGTATAATCAGCTTTACCCCATGCTGGGTCAGCAGAAATTATATCAAGTGTAGCAATACCCGCAGTCATAGCAAGTGGATTTCCACTCAATGTACCAGCCTGATAAACTGGGCCTTTTGGTGATACACAATCCATGATTTCACGTTTACCACCATAAGCTGCTACAGGAAGACCACCACCTATAATTTTACCTAAGCAAGTCAAATCAGGTCTAATTCCATAAGCTGCTTGAGCACCATTTAACGCTACTCTAAAGCCACACATTACTTCATCAAAGATGAGTACAGTACCATGTTTTTCTGTTTCTTTGCGAAGTGTAGATAAGAAGCCTTGTTTTGGAAGTACAAGACCCATATTACCTGCAACTGGTTCAACGATTACAGCTGCAATTTCATCGCCTTGTTCATTCATCAAATTAACAAAAGCTTCAATATCATTATATGGAACTGTAATTGTATCTTTAGCTGTCCCTTTTGTTACCCCTGGGCTATCTGGCTGACCAAAAGTAGCTGCACCAGAACCAGCTTTTACAAGTAAGCTATCAGCATGACCATGATAACAACCGATGAATTTTACAATTTTATCACGACCAGTATAACCACGAGCCACACGAAGAGCGCTCATTGTAGCTTCTGTACCTGAATTTACCATGCGAATTTTTTCAATAGAAGGCATTAATTCTATTACTTTTTTAGCAAGTTGTGTTTCTAATAATGTAGGTGCACCGTAACTTGTACCACGAGTTGTTGCTTCTTGAATTGCTTTCACTACATTTGGATGAGCATGACCAACTATCATTGGACCCCAAGAGCCTACATAATCAATATATTCATTACCATCAATATCATAAATTTTACTGCCACTAGCCTTAGCTATAAAAGGTGGATCACATTTCACTCTAGCAAAAGAGCGTACAGGGCTATTTACCCCACCTGGCATAACTTCTTTAGCCTGCGCAAAAGCTTGAGAAGATTTTTCTAAATTAAGCATATATTCATCTCCAATACTTATAAAAATTTTATCAAATATAAGCTATTACTAAGCAAATATTATATCATAAAAGCTATAAACTCGCTTTACTTTCTTATCTATCATCTATTCATAAAAAATTTTCATTCAATCATCTACTTCATGTGCTGTCAAAAAAATCATAACTTCTGTATCACTTTTACTCTTTTGTATATGTTTAAATAAATTGCCTAATATTGGAATATCTCCTAAAAAAGGAATTTTACTCATTTGTTTTGCTTCATCACTACCAATCAAACCGCCAATTACCATAGTTTGACCATCTTTTAGGCGAACTATCGTATCTGCTGAACGCTTTTGGAAACGATATGCTTTCATATCTTCTACATACATTGGCGAACTTACCTCTGTATGTACTTTTACTGTGATTATGCCATCTTCATTTACTCTTGGTGTACATTTTAAAATAATACCAGCTTCACGATATTTTATTGAAGTTGTAGTTGTTGAATTCGTTGTGGATACAGTAGGCACAGGAACTTCACTGCCTATATTAATCACAGCTTCTTTTCCCTGTATGGTAGTGATGTTTGGACGCGCTAAAATATTTGCCTTGCCATCACTTATCAAAGCATCTATCTTAGCAGCATAATAAAATTCATAAGGATAGCCATCTACACCTTTGCCAAAGCGAATTACCCCAGGAATATTTTCATCATCATTCCATTTACGTGTTACTTCATCTACAGGTAAATAATCTGTTATTTCTTCTTTTGAACCATCTTCATTTATTACTGTATGCTTTACTGTATCATAAGTTATTTCATGCTCTGGTGATTGGGGAAGTTTAGACCATTCCCAGCTCACACCTAAATCTTTAGCAGCATCTTTTTGAATAGCCGTTACTTTTGCTTCTAATGAAACTTGTTTTTGCGGTTTGTCTTGTTCTTGTAAAAAATTTTTTATCTGTTCATATTGTTTCAAAGTTCCATAAAAACTTATTGTATTTTCGCTTTCATCAATCATCACTTTATTATTTATAGCTGTTTTTTTATCTTTATCATCTATTTTATCAGTCAAATTGCCTGTTAACATCAGATTTATAGTTTGTGCTATTTTATCTAATTCTAAATAATTTATCTGCACTGTATATAAATTTATATCTTTATCTCCCTTACTTATATAAATGACATTATCTTTAAATTGATACGTATAATTATTATTTTCCGCGATAATCTTTATCATATCTTGAGCATTTATATTACTCAATTTTACAGATACATTTCCTTGTACTTCATCACTTATTACTATATTTAAATTATTTGCTAAAGCTATATTTGTGAGTAAATTTCTAATATCTACATCTACTGCTTCTAATTCATTAGCACTTACAGATACTATATTGCTACAAATTATCCCTAAAATTACAGTCAATAGTATCAAGTATTTTTTAATTAAATTTTTCATCATTAACTCCTAAGCTATTACATTAAACTCTTTAGCTTTAAGTTAAAGGGCATTTTACTTCTTTTCCTGTGCTTTCTTGCAAAATTAAATTATTTTGTCCAATCGCTAAAATTTTTATATCATTTACCATATCACCTTGTCGCACTCTATATATTTTGTCATTTATGCTAAATAAAGCTACTTTATCTTGATTAAAATCCAAAATAGCTTTTAATTTATATACATTTTGCTCATTTTCTATTGATTTTTTTACCTTCTTTTCATTTTGATTTATCGTTGATATTTGCTGTTGCTGTGTTTTCATTTCTATATTTTCATTACTTGTATTTACTTTATTTTTTTGTTTTTCTTCGATTGTCATTATTTTACTATCTGATTTTTCTTCATGTTCAAATGAAAAAGGATTTTTTATTGTCGATATATCTTTATCCATGTTATAAATCATCTTACTATTTTTATTTTTTTCCTCATCTTCACCATTTGCTGAAATAATCGTATTTTTATTTTCTACTTTTTCACTTACAGCTATTTTTGTTTTTTCTCCACCACTAAAACAATAAATAATAGCTACTATTATTACTAATATACATATTATTACCTGTTGCCATTTCTTTGGTAAATTATTCAATTTTTGAAGTTTTTCTCGTATAAATTCTTTATATTTCACCATAATAAACCTCTTTAAAAATGACAAAAAGAGGATACAAATGTATCCTCTTTCTAAAATCAACTGCAAAAATTAAAAATTATTGTTTAGCTTTTAATTCTTGAAGTTTAGGTCCCATTATGCGTTTGTAAGCTTCTACACCTGGTTGGTCAAATGCGTCAACATTTGCAAATTCACCTTCGTAAGCAACGGACATAGCAAGCATGTATAAGAGTTCACCTAAATGATAAGCATTCATTTCAGGTAAGCTGAATAATGCATTGAAACGTTTGTTAGAAGCAAGAGCATCAGCATTGGACTGACGAGCAACTTCTAAAGCGTCACCCATTGTTACGCCAGAGATATCAGCAAGTTTTTTAACTTCTGGGAATACGTTAGGAATTACTAAATCATTTTCCCATTTTTCTACACGAATGAACTGAACAACTTTATCAAGCATACCTTCTTGATGTTGTTGAGTCTGAGAGTGCATGTCACGTGTACCAAGAGCAACAACTGGAGTACGACCATAGCATACTTCATTGCCTTCTTTGTCGAATTGTTTTCCTAAAGATTCAGCTAATAACTGAATGTACCACATGGATAAGGATTCAAGATAATCGCCATATGGCATCATAACTTCAATATGACGACCATATTTTTCAGAAGCGATGTATTTTAAAGCAGCATTTAACATTGCTGGGTTTTCCCAAACATTGTCAGATTTACAAGCTTCGTCCATATCTCTTGCACCGCGTAAGAATTCATCAATATCAAAGCCAATACAAGCAGCTGTTGTAAGACCTACATCTGTAAATACAGTGAAACGTCCGCCAACTCCGTCTGGTACAGAGAATTGTGGCCAGTTATGGTCAATAGCCATCTGTTTTAATAATGTTGGTTTTTCAAGGTTAGGATCAGTTACTGCTACAACTTCTACTTCAATCTGTGGATTTTTCTTCAATGCATCATAAACTACCATGAAGTTAGACATAGTGTCGAGTGTTCCACCAGATTTAGAAATTACGATGAGCATTACTTTATAGTTGCGTTTGTAATGAGTTTTTGTAATTTCTGCGCAATCTTCAAGATTATCAATTAAATCTTTTGTACGACGTGGGTCAATATTGTTACCGCTGAAATAGAATTTTGGATAACCATTTCTTTCTTCAGTGGATTTGCTATTCCAGAATTCACCACATTGAATATCGAATAACACTTTGTTACCAAGATAAGAACCACCGATACCTAAAGAAACAACTGCATCTACACGATTTCTTACAGATTCACGTAAATCTTGAAGACGTTTCATAGATTCAGGAGAATTCAAAGGTCCTTCTTGAATATATGGGCACTGGCTGAATAATACTTTTTCAGGTTCACCATCTTTAGATAAATGACCTTTGATTACGCCAGTTTCACGCATTACATTCATTGCTTTATGAGCTTCTTTTAATTTTTCACCAAAAGCTTCGATATCAGCTTTAGTTACTTTACCTTCGCCAAATAAGTTATCATAGTCAAAAGTAAAGCCAGATTTCAATTTGATACTCATGTTTTTATTTCCCCCTTAACTAAAACATATAGCCTATCATAAAATAGAACTATCCAAAATATCAAAAAAAATATATTTGAATAGTCCTATTATATCATATTTAGTTTTTATTGACGATTAATTATGCACTTATAAATATCAAATATACTTTATATATTTATTAGCCACGAATAACTGCTAAAACTTCTGCTGTTTTTTCTTCAAGAAGTTTTTTATCGCCACGAGTTTCTACATTAAGACGAACAACTGGTTCAGTGTTGGAAATACGAACATTGAATCTCCATTCAGGATAATCTACACTGAAACCGTCCATTTTGCAAACTTCGCCAGTAGAACCATATTTTTCTTCAATTGCAGCCATAACAGCTTTTGCATCTGCTACTGTGCTATTGATTTCACCGCTGATTGGATAACGTTCCATGCGTTCTTTGAGCATTTCAGACATTTTACCTTCAGCCTGGCATAATAATTCAGCAACTAAAAGCCATGTAATCATACCGCTATCGCAGAAGGAGAAATCTTTGAAGTAGTTATGTGCAGACATTTCGCCGCCATAAACAGCATCTTCTTTACGCATGCAATCTTTAATAAATGCATGACCGCTCTTACACATAACAGGTACACCGCCAGCTTCTTCAACAAGTTCAATTGTATTCCAAGTGAGGCGTGGATCATAGATAATTTTAGCACCAGGATTTTTATTTAAGAATGCTTTTGCTAAGAAACCAACGATATAGTAACCTTCAATCATGTCGCCATTTTCATCAAAAATAAAGCAACGGTCAAAGTCACCATCAAAAGCAACACCTAAATCTGCTTTTTCTTCACGAACAACTTTTGCAGTAGCTTCGCGGTTTTCCATTAATAATGGATTTGGTACGCCATTAGGGAATGTACCATCTGGATTGTTATTTACTTTTATAAAGTTAAATGGTAAGCGTTTTTCGAGTTCATCAATAGCTGGGCCAGCTGCACCATTACCAGAGTTTACAACAATTTTTAATGGTTTTAAAGCACTCATATCTACATAAGTTAATAAATGGTCGATATAATCTTTCATAATATCAACTTCGATAACTTTTGCAGGTACTTCTGCTGGTGTACCAAGTTCACCAGCCATAACTTTAGCTTCAATATCTTTAAGACCAGTATCGCCACTGATAGGACGAGCTTCTTTACGAACTAATTTTAAACCATTATATTCTTTTGGATTATGACTAGCAGTAATCATGATACCACCATCTAAACCAAGATGAGCTGTTGCAAAATAAATCATTTCAGTACCACACTGACCGATATCTACAACTTCACAACCCATTTCAGTAAGACCGAGTTCTAAAGCTTTTTGAATATCTGGACCAGAAAGTCTGATGTCATGACCTACTGCAACTCTTTTAGCATTAAATAATGTTGGAAATACACGACCAATTCTATAAGCTAATTCTTCATTAACTTCTTCTGGGAATTTTCCACGAATATCATATGCTTTGAATGCTGATGATTTTAATTCCATATTTTTCACCTCAATAAATTTATAAATCTATAAATATAATATTATTATTCATCAAAATTAGCAATCTATTTTTATTTTCTTTTCAATTTATATAAATATAAGAAAACTTTTTCTTATGCAAATCAAACTGATAATTTGTGTTCATAATACTTTTTCAACAAAGACTTTCTTGTAATATAAAAAGTTATCATAAGTGGCACACATGAACCAATCCATGCCATAGGATTTGCCCAACATGCACCGATATAACCAAATGCATCAACTAAAAATAGACCAGCTGCTGCTCTCATCACCAATTCCATGATACCTGCAAAAGTAGGAATAATGCTTTGTCCTAAACCTTGCAATGTATAACGATAAATAAATAATAAAGATAAAATTAAATAGCATGAACCATTTACAATCAAATAAATATGACCATATTCCACTACTTGTTCTTGCCCATCGCCCACAAATAATCTAATCAAGATTGGACCTAAACAAATATTCATCATTCCTGCTAAAATACTAAAACCACCTGACATTAAAATACATTTATTAACGCCAGTCTTTATTCTATCCATACGACCTGCACCATAATTTTGAGCTGTATAAGCTGCCATTGCCATGCCAAAAGACATAAGTGGCATAACAGCTATCATATCTATTTTTTGAGCTGCTGCATATGCTGCTACAGCGACTTCACCTAAATTATTCAAAGGGACTTGCAAAATAATAGCACCGATAGCGATGATAGAAGCCTGAAAACCCATAGGAAGTGCTACTTTCAAATGTTGTATAGCTATTTCTCTAGAAATCTTTAAATCTTTCAATTCAAAATGTAATAGAGGTATTTTCTTTTTAATATAATATACACAACAACCGCCATTGATTAATTGTGCTAATACAGTTGCAAAACCTGCACCTTGAATACCCCAGTTAAATACACCGATAAAAACTACTTCTAAAATGATGTTTAATACACAACCTAAGATTAAAAAATAAAGTGGTGTTTTACTATCTCCTAAAGCGCGAATTAAATTAGAAGACATATTAAACATCATTGTAGCTACAATTCCTAAAAAAATTACAGTTAAAAAAGTACATGCCATATCCAATACTTCTGGTGGTGTCTGTAAAAAAATAAGTGCAGGGCGAACCATTATCACGCCAAAAATAGTTACAATAACAGTTGTAATAGCACTCAAAACTACACAAGCTGCTGCACTTTTTTTCATTCCTTCTTCATCTTTTGCCCCGAAACGCTGTCCTGTGCAAATAGATAATCCAGCTGTAAAACCTATTACAAATCCAATCATAAAGAACATCAAACAGCCACTACAACCTACAGCTGCTAATGCACTTACACCAAGTAAACGACCTACAATTAAAGTATCACTTAATAAATATAATTGTTGAAATACATTACCTACAATAAGTGGCAAAGTAAACATCAAAATTAATTTGGCAGGGCTACCTGTAGTTAAATCTTTTACCATAATATCACCGTCCTTATGTATCAATCCATTTGAAAAACTTCAAATGGATTATAGCTATCTATTCTATATATTTAGTTACAAAAGTTCGTAAATTTTCTTGCAGATAAATTGCTGTAAATTCTAAAGCCTGCGATGATGGCGCTAAGCGATTATAGTGAAAAACTTTTTCTTTATTCACCATATAATCGCAAGGATATGGTATTACATCTACACCTAATTTATTAAAATTAACAACTGCTCTTTCCATATGAAAAGCTGATGTTACAAGTAAAGGCTGTTTATACTTTCTTGATTTTAAAATATTAGTACTATACTCTGCATTTTGTGTTGTATTTAAGCTACGGTTTTCTAATAAAATCATATCTTCAGATACACCAAGTTCTTTCAAAATGCGTCTGGCAATATCTGCTTCTCTACCACTATCTTCATAAATTTGTCCACCAGATACAATAATTGGTATACCTAATTTCTTCTGTAAGCGAACAGCTGTAAGTAATCGATTTGCTGGTATACTGCATAAAGTCCCTGTTCCAGTAACATCTGGCGTATCGCCTGTAGCTCCACCACCTAAAACAATAATTACATCTGCATTAGGTAAATGTTTTGGTGGGTCATAAGCATCTTCTAATCTACCAATTAACATACTTGCTACATAAGAAGTTGATGCTAAATAAAAAATAAATGTAACAAATGTAATAGCTATTGCTAGTCTTGTTTGTTTTCTTTTTTTACAACAATAAGCTATAAATAAAAATAAAACAAAAAATATACCTGGCGGTAATACCCAACTAGCACCAAATTTTAAAAACTCAATCATAAAATTCCTTTCTTTTCTAATAAATTGTCACAAATTTTTTTAATCTATGATAAAATATTAATAAATAATATTTTATTTTTGGAGGGTTTTACTATGATTTTCACAGAACATGAAATTGTCCGCAAAGAAAAAGCAAATGGTGGTAAAGGTCATATCATTATTGAACATTTACTCACTAAAAACGAATTAAAAGAACAATGCGGTATGTTTGCTCATGTTACTTTAGAGCCAAATTGTTCTTTAGGCTATCATGAACATCACGGTAACGGCGAAGCTTATTATATCACTAAAGGCAGTGGTCTTTACAGTGATAACGGAAATATTATTGAAGTTAAAGCTGGTGATGTTGTCTTCTGTCCAGATGGAGAAGGTCATGGCATAGAAAACACATCTTCTTCTGAAAATCTAGAATTCACAGCTCTTATTATCAATACAGTTAAATAAAAATATTGTAGCTACTAAATTAATCAATTTAGTAGCTACTTTATTTTAACATAATATTTATTTTCGTACACCAATTTGATAATAATTTAAGCCATGACTTTTTACTGTTTTTGCTTTATAAATATTTCGTCCATCAAAAATATCATTGCCCTTCATTCTTGCAGCAATTTCCATGAAATCTGGACTTTGGAATTCTTTCCATTCAGTAACAATCACTAAAGCATCCACATCATTTAGAGCATCATATTTATTATTTATATACTCTACTTCTACATCTTTAAGATAAAAAGATTTTGCCATATTCATAGCTTGAGGGTCGTATGCTTGTACTTTTGCTCCACGTTGTTTCAATTCATCAATCAATCTGATTGATGGAGCTTCTCGCATATCATCTGTTCCCGGTTTAAAAGCTAATCCCCAGATTGCAATTTTTTTATCACTTAAATCTTCACCTAAAACTTCTGTGATACTATGCACTAATACCATCTTTTGACGAGAATTTACATTTTCTACAGATGATAATAATTCTGGTTCATAATCATGTTCTTTACTTGTTTTAATCAAAGCTTTTACATCTTTAGGGAAACAACTTCCACCATAACCACAACCTGGATTTAAGAAACTATACCCAATGCGAGAATCACTTGCGATGCCTCGTCTTACTTTATTGATATCAGCTCCTACGCGTTCACTGATATTAGCGATTTCATTGATAAAAGAAATCTTAGTAGCAAGCATAGCATTTGCAGCGTATTTTGTGAGTTCTGCACTTTTGATATCCATAGTTACGAAAAATTCACTAGAACGAATAAATGGTTCATATAATTCTTGCATAACTTCTATTGATTTTGCATTTTCAGAGCCAATAACCACTCTATCTGGGTGCATAAAATCTTGGCAAGCATTGCCTTCTTTTAAAAATTCAGGATTAGATATAACATCAAATTTTAAATCACTACCGCGTTTATCTAATTCTTCTTGAATTACAGCTTTTACTTTATCTCCAGTTCCCACTGGTACTGTTGATTTATCCACGATATACATATCATGAATCATATATTGACCGATTTCACGTGCTGCATTCATCACATATTGTAAATCAGCACTGCCATCTTCGCCCATAGGTGTTCCCACTGCAATAAAACAAATATCACTTTCTTTTAAAGCTTCTTTTATATCAGTTGTGAATTTCAAATTGCCTCGCTGTTGAGCTGATTTTACCATTTGTTCTAGACCTGGCTCATATATAGGAATTATTCCCTTTTTCAAATTTTCAATTTTTTGCTCTGCCACATCAACACAAATAACATTATTTCCTGTAGCGGCAAAACAAGTTCCTGTAACAAGTCCTACATAACCTGTTCCTATCATTGCAACTTTCATTAATATTTACACCTCTATATATAAAATCGCTCACAAATTTATTTATACTTAGTATATTTTGCCTTATTTATGTCTAAATATCAAGAAATTATTTACAAATAACGAATTGTCATTTTATAATAGTACAAATAATAATAAACAATATATATACTATAAAATAAAGGATTGTGATTTTCTATGAAAAAATTTTCTTATACAACTTCTGGTACTTGTTCAAAACTTATAAATTTCAGCCTTGATGAAAACAATATCATTCATGATGTAGAATTCATCGGTGGTTGTAACGGAAATCTTCAAGGTATCAGCAAATTAATCGAAGGTCAATCTGCTCAAAATGTCATTGATAAATGTCAAGGTATACATTGTGGTATGCGTCCTACTTCTTGCCCTGATCAATTATCTAGAGCTTTAAGTGAAGCTATTCAAAAATAATAAATTATAAAGGGTGATTTTTATGCTTTTTGATACTCATCTGCATACAAAATTTTCTGCTGACTCTAAAATGTCTATCGAAGACGCCATCTTAAGTGCTAAACAACAAAATATAGGCTTAGTACTCACAGAACATTTAGATTATGATTTTCCTGGTGATGATATCTATGAGTTTAACCCCCAACAATATTTTCAAGAATATTCTAGCTACCAATCAAAAACACTCTATTTAGGTGTAGAAGTTGGTATGCAAGAACATACTCTCATTCAAAGTAAAAAATTTGTCGAAAGTGCTCCTTTTGACCAAGTTATTTGCTCATTGCATTTATTAGATGGTAAAGATTTATTTTATGAATCCTGTTATACTGAAAATAAGCATACTGTATATCTAAACTATTTAAACACAATGATAAAATTAATCAAACAACATGATTTTGCTAATATACTAGGTCATGTAGATTATATTTGTCGTTATGCTCCATATGCAAAAAAAGATATTTGCTATGAAGAATTCCATGACACTATTGATATTCTTTGGCAGACAATCATTGACAAAGGTATTGTGCCTGAACTAAATACTAGACGTTTTGATAACTCTAATAATATATCTATTTTATTAAAATTATATGAACGCTATGCTATGCTTGGTGGTAAATATGTAAGTATAGGCTCTGATGCACATAAACCAGAAAATATAGGTTTTGCCTTTAAAGAAGCTTATGCATTACTTGATAAATTAAATTTACAACCAGTATATTTTGTCAATCGTCAAATGCAGCTCAGTAAAATTTAAAATAAACATTAGAAAGAAGGGTTTGTATGTCCTTAAAAAAAGCTATTTCTACAGGATTATGTATTTCTTTACTATTTACATCTGGAACTCCTGCTTTAGCTGGCAGTTTAAATAGTACAAATACAGCTCAGCCTCCATCTTATAATTATGGCGTTTTAGACTCTACTAATCTCCAATCAAAATTATTATTAGTTGAGCAATCTGTATATGGACAAGAGCAAACAGGTGCCCTATTAGATAGAATTAGTCGCCTAGAAACAGATTTTTATGGTAAAACATCTAGTTCTAAAACAGCACTTAGCGACCGTATAAATACATTATATTCCACTATGTTTGATAATAGCGTTCGTCCTTCTGCTATCACTCAAATGAATGGTATTGAATGGTTTTTAAGTCGCCATGTTTCCATAAAATCTATTACTGATAGATTAACTACATTAGAAACTCAAATCTATGGTAAACCAATAACTGGCACATTACAAAAACGCATGAATGATTTGGCTATGCTTGCTTATGGCAATTCAGATACTAAAACACCACTTGTAGCCACTACTATTCCTGTAGATACATTAGTTAAAATAAAATTAGTTACACCACTCAATACAGAAACTTCTAAAGTTGGTGATAAAGTAAAATTCCAAGCAGCTGAAGATGTTATTTATAATGGTCAGTTAATCATCGCAGCAGGTGCTCCTGGTGAAGGTGTTGTTACTAAAGTAAAAAGCGCTAGAAACTTCGGTCGCAACGGTGAAATTGATGTAGACTTCCAACAAATTCAAGCATTTGATGGAACATATATTCAAACAACTTTAGGTGATAAAGCAAAAAAAGAAATTGAAAACTTAGCTATGGCTGCTGGTGCAAGTATAGCAGGTATTGCTCTTTTAGGGCCAATAGGTATTGTCGGCGGAATTTTCGTCAATGGTAAAGATATCGACTTACCTACAGGTACAGAATCCTATATTCAAACTAAAACAGCAACTAATATCTATGCTATTCAAACAAATTTAGATGATAATTTCAAAGTAAATACACCGCCAATTACTGAAGAAGAATCCTACTCTAGCTCAACAGATACTTCATCTAATTCAGATGTTAATACTTCTCCATCTACAACTACGGAAAATAATTCTTCTTCCAGTAGTACAGATTATAATACAAATACTTCATCTTCAAATAATGATATTTCTGCAGAAAACAATATTTATGATTATGAATATTAATTTTTTATAGAGACCAGATAATATCTGGTCTCTTTTTCTAAGGAGGATTTTATTTTGGACGAGGCTCAACTTCGCTTTCTATTTGTATTTACAGATTTAATTGCTCCACTTGTTGCTGGTTATTTATGTTATCGCTATCAAGTAATCACACAAGATTTTTGTAATAAACTTATAAAAATCAATATTCGTTTAGTAGTTTCCATCTTATCTTTTTTAAGCTTTTGGACTTTAAAGATAAGCACAGATTTATTATGGCTTCCTTTATTTGGTTTTTTAGCCTGCATTATTCCTGGATTGATTGCCAAATATACATTTGCTTCTAGTTATAAAAATCTAAATGACCGCGGTGCTTATATGATGGCATCTATGCTATCTAATATTGGTACTTTATCTGGTCTATGTGCTTTTATAGTTTATGGTATTCAAGGCTTTGCCTATCTCCAAATTGTAGCCATGTTCCAAACTTTATTTACATTAAGCGTATGCTTTCCTTTAGCTAATTATTATCATTCAAAAGCTAGCCGTAGACATCATCAAAAAAATCAAATCAGCATTCGCAAATTATTATTCAATCTCAATCAATTACCAGTTTTAGCAATGATTATCGGTTTTTGTTTAGCTTTAAAAAATATCCCTACACCACAAATCGGTTATGATATTTTCAATTATTTAGTACATATAGGTGCTTGGGCAGGTCTATTTCCTGTTGGTTATATCACTAGATTTGATAAAGCCAAATATTTTTTACGCAAAACAAGCGATATCATTGTAGTAAAATTCGTTGTACTTCCTTTAATCGCTTATTTTGTTGTAATTTATCTTTTCAACGACCCTATTTTAATTGGCAGCATGATTATCGCCTTTTCTGCTCCAACTGCAATCAATGCTGTACTTGCTTGTAGCATATATAAATTAAATGTAAACATCGCTATTTCTTCATTCCTTTCTACAACAATCATCTTCTTACTCATAATATTCCCTTTATATTTCTTTGTAATTAAAGATTTAATTATACCTTAATCAATAATAAAAAAGTAAATAAGTAGTTTATAACTACTTATTAAAAATAATTTTAAGAAAATTTATTTTTGTCTTTACATGTACATTGTATACATGATACAATATGCATATAAAGAAGATAAATTTTCGCGGAGGCGATTTAAATGCGTATAGAACATGATTTTTTAGGTGAACTTGAAGTTCCTGATAATGCTTATTATGGTGTACAAAGTCTTAGAGGTTCTCATAATTTTAACATCACTGGACAAAAACTAGATTCCGATTTTATCATCGCACTTGCTATGGTAAAAAAAGCTGCTGCTATGGCAAATTTAAAAACAGCTCGTCTTGATAGTAAAATTGCAAAAGCTTTAATAGCAGCTGCTGATGAAATTATTGATGGAAAATTACATGATAATTTCATTGTTGACCCTATTCAAGGTGGTGCTGGTACTTCCATCAATATGAATATGAATGAAGTACTTTGTAATCGTGCCTTAGAAATTATTGGAGAGAAAAAAGGACGCTATGATATTATTTCTCCAAATAATCATGCTAATATGGCTCAATCTACAAATGATGCATTCCCTACAGCTATAAAATTATGTATTATTTTAAAATCTCGTAAATTAAAAATTGCTTTAAAACGTTTATCTTGGGAATTAGAACGCAAAGCTCAAGAATTTAAAGATGTTCTCAAAATGGGTAGAACACATCTTCAAGATGCTGTACCTATTACTTTAGGGCAGGAAATGTCTGCTTATGCTTCTGGTGTAAATCGCGGTTTACGTCGCATTGAACATGCTTTAATCAATTTACACTATATCAACATGGGCGGAACAGCTATCGGCACTGGATTAAACGCTGAACCTAACTACATTCCTGAAGTTGCTAAAATTTTATCTGTATTAGCTGAAGAAGATTTCCATGTAGCTGAAAATTTAATTGATGCTACTAATAATACAGATGGATTTGCTGATATGTCTTCTGCTTTAAAAAATACAGCACTTATGCTCATAAAAATGGCAAATGATTTCCGTTTAATGGCTTCTGGCCCTCGTTGCGGTTTAAATGAATTAAAATTACCAGCTCGTCAACCAGGTTCTTCCATCATGCCAGGAAAAGTAAATCCTGTTATCGCTGAAGTTTTAAATCAGACTTGCTACCAAATCATTGGCAATGATACTGCTATCTGCCTTGCTGTTGAAAACGGTCAATTTGAATTAAATGTTATGGAACCTGTAATTGCATTTAACATCTTTAATTCCTTAAAATATATGACAAATGCTGTTAATACTTTTGTTGATAATCTCTTAATTGATTTAGAAGCTAATAAAGAACAATGCTATACTTGGCTCAATCATAGTGTTGGTACAATCACAGCATTACTTCCTCATATTGGCTATGAAAATGCTTCTATGATCGCTAAAGAAGCTTATCAAACTAATAAACCTGTACGTGAAATCATCTTAAGTAAAAATCTATTAACTGAAGAAGAATTAGATATTATCTTATCTCCAAGTGAAATGACTCGTCCTGGTATTGCTGGTGATAAATTATTAAAAGAAAATCTTCAAAAAAGAGCTTAATATAAAAATTACCCCTAGTAATAAAATTTACTAGGGGTTTATTTTATTTTGTATTTATTTTTGCCATTAATGATGGTAATTCTTTAATATCATTGATTGTATAAGCTGGATTTTCCACTTTGCCAAAGCCATAACTTGCAAAAATCATAGGAATATTTGCCATTTCACAAGCTTCAAAATCGCCTTGTGTATCTCCTACATAAATAGCTTCATCTATATTATTTTTTTTCATCAATAATTTAATAGTTTCACCCTTATGCAATCCTGTATCACCATAACATAAATGGTCTTTCACTTTATCTGTCATATTTGCATATCTTAAAGTTGTTTCGATATAGCCTACCTGACAATTACTTACGACATATAAATTATAATCCTTTGCTAATTCGTTTAAAGTATCAATAACACCATCATAAAAAACGCCTGAATGTTTTTCTAAATAAGCATCTTCATAATCATAACAAGCCTGACAAACTTCAGCACGTTTTTCATCATCTAAAGCAGGCAACATAAGTCTACCAATTTCATCCATGGTTTTACCAAATAATTTTTTTAATTTATCGCCATCTAAATTTGCTTTAATTCCTGCTTTTTCCCAAATAGCTTCATTCCAACTTTCAGCTACTACATCAGTGGAATCCCACAAAGTACCATCAATATCAAAAATAATATTTTTCATAGAAATCTCCTTATTATAAAATTATAAAAGTATTTATTTCCATTTTAAGAAAAATCTTAAAATTAATCAACAATAATTTAGCTAAAAAAGAAGACTTTTATTTTAATTATAAAGACGAATAGATAATAAAAAATATGCTATTTACAACTATACAATTATAAAATCATCTTTATAAAAATAGTATTGACAAAAAAAGATTTTATGTTTATAGTATTAGACAAAGACAAATGCAATGAACAGGAAAAGTATATTTGTGAAGTTTTCAGAGAGTTATGGTTTGGTGCGACATAATAATATAGCAAATAGAAATACACCTGTGAGCTACTGGCTGAACATTTATTTAGTAGGCTTAGTCGGAATGCCACCGTTATCATAGGCTAGGGTATGTTAGTACCTGAATAAAGTGGCTTGCTAATAGCAAGAAGGGTGGTACCACGGGTTAATTACAGCTCGTCCCTATTTTAGGGACGAGCTTTTTTGCATTTATTTTTAAATAATAAAACTACTCAATTACTTAGCAATTTAGGAGGAATATATATTATGATTATCGTTATGAAACCAGAGGCTACAACTGCTGAATTAGAGGCTGTAAAAAATAAAATTACTGATGCAGGTTTAAATTTTCACCTTTCTCAAGGTTCTTCTCGTACTATCGTAGGTGTTATTGGTGATAAGAAAAAAATTGCTACACTACAAATGAATAGTTTCGGTGGTGTAGAAAAAACTGTTTCCATCACTGAAAAATATAAATTAGTAAGCCGTGATTTTAAAAAAGAGGATAGCATTATTGATGTAAATGGTGTTAAAATTGGTGGTGGTCATCTCGCTATCATGTCTGGCCCTTGTGCTGTTGAAAGCAAAGAACAATTGCTTGAAGCTGCTAAAGCTGTAAAAGCTTGTGGCGCACAATTTTTACGCGGTGGTGCATTTAAACCTCGTACTTCTCCATATGATTTCCAAGGATTAGCTGAAGAAGGTTTAAAAATGCTTCGTGAAGTAGCTGATGAAGTAGGTCTTAATGTTGTAACTGAAATCGTAAATATCAACGATTTAGATATGATTTGCAAATACGCTGATATGCTTCAAATCGGTGCTCGCAATATGCAAAACTTCCAATTATTAAAAGAAGTAGGTCATACAAATAAACCTGTACTTTTAAAACGCGGTCTTAGTGCTACAATCAGTGAATGGTTAAATGCTGCAGAATACATCGCTAGCGGTGGTAATTACAATATCGTACTTTGCGAACGTGGTATTAGAACATATGAAACATTCACTCGTAATACTTTAGATTTAAGTGCTGTAGCTGCTGTTAAAGAATTATCTCATTTGCCTATCATCGTAGACCCCAGTCATGGTACTGGTCGTTGGCAAATGGTTCGCCCTATGGCTCGTGCTGCTATCGCTGCTGGTGCTGATGGCTTAATGATTGAAGTACATCCACATCCTGAAGTAGCTCTAAGCGATGGCGACCAATCACTTAAACCAGATAATTTTGCAGTTGTTATGCAGGAAGTTCGTCAAATTGCACAAATGATGGGGAAAACATTATGAATACAGAAAAAACACCAAAATTACATTTAGCCATTTTAGGTGTAGGTCTTATCGGTGGTGCTTTCGGTATGGCACTAAAAGATAAATTACAAGATGATATCTTCATCACTGGTAATACTCGCACTGAAAAATCTTTACATGAAGCAAAAGCTTTAAAGGCAATTGATGAAGGTTTTTTAGACCCAATAGAATGTGTACAAGGTGCTGATATTATTTACCTCAGCACTCCTGTATTACAAATTGTACCTTTAGTAAAAAAAATATTACCACATTTAAAACCAGGCGCAATTTTAACAGATGCAGGCAGTACAAAATCTTTCATTGCCAAACAAATCATGGATTTACTTCCTGAAAATATCTATTATGTAGCTGGTCATCCTATGACAGGACGTGAAAAAAGCGGTGTAACAGCTGCTCATAAGGATTTATTCAATAATAAATGTTATGTAATCGTCAAAGATACAGGTGCTCCAGCCAAAGTAGTTGAAAAAATCGTCAATCTAATAAAATTAACTAATGCTAATATTACAACTCTCACTTTAGAAGAACATGATAGATGTGCTTCTATCATCAGTCATATTCCTCATATTACAGCAGCTGCACTAGTTAATCTTTTAGATAAAAACCCTAACGATTTAGAATCTTGCATCACTCTTGCTGGTGGTGGATTTAAAGATACTACGCGCATTGCTTCCTCTAATGCTGATATGTGGGCAGATATATGTATCTCTAACAGTGAGCCTATTATCGAACATCTATCACAACTTCAATCACTACTAAGCGGAGTAATCACTTCTATTGCCAAAAAAGACCGCCAAGCCATTCATGATTATTTTGTTGAATCAAAAACAAGACGCGATATGATACTAGAAGAAACAAAGGACAAATATGATTTAATTTAGGTGAAAAATGCAACACAAAGCTTATAGTTTTCTAATTATCGCTTGTCTTCTATGGGGATTTCAACCTGTTACTATAAAAATAGTAACGCAAGAAATGAATATCTTAACGATAATTCCTCTTAGATTTCTTATTGTCAGTATAATCTTATTCATTATCATGAAAATAACAAATGAAAAAAATTTTTTACCACCCAAAAAATGTCTATTAACTTTATGTTTAATGGGCTTTTTTGGTATTACAGTAAGTAATGGTATTCAATTCACAGGACTACAATATTCCTCTGTTGGTAATATGACATTAATCAGTACCACAGCTCCTGTCATCACTGTTATTTTAGCTAGAATTTTTCTCAATGAACGCTTAAATTTAATTCAAATAATAGGTATAATAATTTCTTTTTTTGGTACCTTATACCTATTGAGTGGAGGTACGCTTTCCACATTTACCCAAATGAATTTTAACAAAGGAGATATTTATTTCTTCATCGGTGAAGTAGCTTGGGTCATATATATTTTACTTAGTATTCCTATACTCAAAAAAATATCAGTATTATCAGCCACTGCTTGGTCTGGATTGTCCGGCTCTATTTTGACAGCACTATTTGCCCACTATAGTGTAGGCTTACAAATAGTGCCATTATCCACTCTTGGTATTTATTCATTCTTATTTATCATTTTAGGTGGCGGTATAACTGCTATGATTTGCTGGAATTTAGGCACTAAAAAAGTAGGTGCTAGTAATTCTGCTATATTTTTAAATCTATTGCCTGTAATTGGTATTATCTCTGCATATTTTACATTGAATGAACCGATTACCATGCAAAAAATTATAAGTGGTATTTTTATTATATTTGGCGTATATGTAACGACTCATAGTCATAAATTTGTAAAAAATGCTCATTAAAAAAGACGATATCAAGATGATTTTTCATCAAGATATCGTCTTTTTTTATTTAGATTTTATTAAATACCTTTAAATTCAAAGGAGAAGTGTTTATCTTCATTTTTTGTGATATATTCATCAAGAGTAGGTGCACCCCAAGAATCATCACCGCCAACACCGTACATACCAGCAGAAGCTCTGAGAACTGTATGATGTGGTCTAGCTAAATCATAATGATGTCTAGCATTTTCAAGTTCATGTGGATTGTATGGAAGAGCAGAAGCTTCAAATGGAGTTGCAGAAGAAATTCTAACACCTCTACCGCGTCTATCTGTTACTTCAAACCAACGAACATCACAATGATTTCCACATTCTTGTGGTACTAAATATGGCTGAATTTCATCTTGTGTTGTAGTAGTGAAGATGCCTAATTTGCCACCTTCTTTACGGTCAATATAATTATCACATGGACCTAAACCATAGTATTTGATTTGGTCATAATCAACTGGAAGTGTAAAGAGCATACCAAAATCAGGAATAGCAGGAAGACCTTCTACTTTTTTGTAATCCATATCAACTTTAACAACGCCATCACCTGTAACAGTATAAGTTACTACTACATGAGCTACTGGTCTTGTTGCAAGTTCATAAGTGTATTTTACAGTTGCAGATTCATTACCATTTTCAGATACTTGCATATCTACGCATTTAGTGTACATGCTTGCTAATTTCCATTGAGCTGTATCAAATGGCATACCACAACCATTATCATTGTCGATAGGTGCTCTCCAGAAATTCATTTTAGGGAATTCTTCAATGAGTTCTACGCCATTATATTTATAAGAAGTAAGCATTTTTCTATCAGCAGAGAACATAACGCTGAAGCCTTCGCCTTTTACGCCAATATTGAAATCGGATTTAACGACTTTAATTGGAGCTACTGCTTTTTTATCTGCTTTGCCTTCTTTTGTGAATACATATTGACCGAAAGCTACTTCATGGCCACAATTTGCCCAAATAGTTGCTTGTTTTAATACTAAAGAAGCTGTAACTACATATTCGCCTGCACCAAATGTAGGTAATGTATAAGCTACTTCACCTGTTTGACCTGCATTGATATCAGCAGTTAATTTTTTCTGCCAAACATTTTTGCCATTTTTAGCTAAAGCAATAATTAAATCATAATCACTTGTATTTGTGAATAAAGATTTATTGATGATTTTTACACCAGTTTCACTTGGAACGAGTGTGAAGTTTTGATAATTGAATTTAACTTCTTGTAATTTAGAAGTTGGTGCATGATCTGCAAATACGATACCATTACCAGAAAAATTATAATCACATGGTCTATCGCCAAAATCGCCACCATAATTCATTACATCATTGCCATATAAATCTCTAGTCCAGATAGCTTGGTCTGCAAAGTCCCAAATAAATCCGCCTTGATATAATGGTTCTTCATCAGTTAAATCAGTGTATTTATGCATACCACCATTACTGTTACCCATGGAATGAGTATATTCACAGCAAATAAATGGTTTTTCTCTATATTTAGATAAGAATTCTTTTATCTGTGCTACTTTTGTATACATCTGGCTTTCCATGTCGCTTGTACCATCATAACGACGTTCATCAGGCATAGCCAATACCATTTTTCCACTTGCTTCATTAACACGGTCCCAGCAAATGCTTTCATAATGAACTAAGCGAGATGGGTCAGCTTTACGGAAGTATTCAGACATATCATAGATATTTTTACCACCATAAGATTCATTACCACAAGACCAAATAATGATACTAGCATGGTTTTTATCGCGTTCAAGCATGGATTTTGCTCTATCCAATACAGCTCCATGCCAATGTGGATGATCATTTGGTACAGTGTTTTTATCACAGCGTACGCTTCCACGAATTTGCCAAGAACCATGTGTTTCCATATTTGTTTCATCAATTACATAGAAACCATAGATATCGCAAAGTTCATATAATTTACTGTTATTTGGATAGTGAGATGTTCTGATAGCATTGATATTATTTAATTTCATAATATCTAAATCATGAGCGATTTTGCTTTCAGGAATAGCACGTCCATAGTAGCAATCGAATTCATGGCGGTTAACACCTTTAAATACAATGCGTTTACCATTGATTTTCATGATATTGCCGTCCATTTTAAATTCTCTAAAACCAATGTTTTGTGGAATGATTTCTACTACATTATCATTTTCATCTTTTACAGTGAAAGTAGCTTTATAAAGATTTGGATATTCTGCACTCCAAAGTTTTACGTTTTCAACGTCTGCTGTAAATACGCTTGTAGCACCTGTAATTTCTTGAACTGTATCAATTACTACATTTTCTTCATTATCTACTAATTTAACTGCTAATTTTTTAGCATTTTCATTGTTCCATTTGAAATCAATAGATAATTTACCATCTTTATAATCATTGCAAGGAGTTGCATGAATGAATAAATCATCAACATGAACTTGTGGTTTTGTATAAAGATATACATCGCGATAAATACCGCTAAAGCGCCAGAAATCTTGGTCTTCAAGCCAACTAGCGGAGCTGAAACGATAAACCTGTACTGCTAATTTATTTTCACCTTCAACAAGATAAGGTGTTAAATCAAATTCTGATGGTGTACAACTATCTTCGCTATAACCTACAAATTTGCCATTGAGCCATAAAGCCATTGCACTATCTACGCCCTGGAAAGATACAAATACTTCATTCCAGCCTTGTGGCACTGTAAAATATTTTACATAAGATGCGATTGGATTATTTTCTGTAGGAATTTCGCCTTCGTTTAATTCTTCATGACCGTCCCAAGGATAAGCTACATTTGTATATTGAGGTTTGCCGTAACCTTCCATTTGAATATGTGCTGGAACACGAATTGTATCCCAAATTTTGCAGTTATAATCTGCTTTTTCAAAACCTTCAATACGAGATGCTAAATTTTTTGCATAAGAGAAATACCATAATCCATTTAAAGATTGACGCATGAACATTTCTTCATTGAGCATTTCTTCTTCATTAGCATAATAATGATGGTCGCTATGTGCAGGTAGACGATTATCTGCAAAATATGTTGAGTCTGCCAATTTGCTTATATCAAAAATCTTTTCTTCCATAAATAAATAACACCTCATTTTTATTTTCGAAAAATATTTTTATCGTAAACGTTTACATTGAAATTTAAACTAAAAATAATTAAATTATCAAAAAATTTTTTCTTATTATACATTTAATTATATACTAATATTATCAAAAAAATATAAGATGTTGAACTATAAATTATAAGATTTAGAAACAAAAAAAAGGAGAAGTTATCTAACTTCTCCAAAAATAATTTTATTAGGATTTTATTTTTGAACATAAAATTCTATATCATCTATAGAACCCCATGTGTCAGGTCTACCATTTAAAATGAAGCCAATTTCTACTTCACCATTTTTAACCTCAATATTTTTAATTGAAGTCTGATGCCATCTATTCCAGCCATCATCTTTGATATCAGTAGTCATTTCTACACCATTTTGTTTTACAAATAATTGATATTTGGAAGCTAAACCATTTCCTTGTGTCCAACAAGATAAAGTATATTTTCCATCAGAAAGACCTTTTAATTTTTGTTTAATAATCACATTAAATGGTTTATTATTCCAATAGTGCATAGCACATTTATCACGTACATCTCCTTGATTCCAAGCTAAATTTATTGCTGAACTATCACCTACAATATCCCAGCCATTTAATGTTTCATTTTCAAAATTACCATTTAAGACTAAATTCATTTTATTTTTTACTTCAATATTAGCTATAGCCTTTTGTGCTAATCCTTCCACAGTTCCTGATATCGTATAATTACCCGGTTTTGCAAAAATTGGTTTGGCAACATCCCATTTAACAGACATATTTTTTACTGCATCATTAGAATAAACCACACCTACTGTCTGTGGTAAATCTACATTACTATATAAACTAACATCTTTTACATCAACTGTATTTATCGTTGTAACTTGTGGCTCTATATACTGATTATTTGGGTCTGATACTAAGTTAAATGTATCCATAGATTCAAGTGCATTTCCCTTTGTATCAAATAATGTTAAATTATCCCAACCATTACCACCACCATTAGACTTCCAACCTACTTTTTCATTGATAACCCAATCTGGAGCCCAATAAAATATCCCCAACCCACGATTATCATTTACACTAGCAACAGTTGCCATAACGTCACGCAATCCTGTTGCTTGTCCTTGCACTGTAGCTTTATAACCACTGACTTTTTCTTCATTTGTTCCAAAATTATTTTTCTCAAAATCGGCATCTTCTAAAGTATAACCAAAAGCAGTTTCTACAGCTATTACATCTTTATTATATTTGGCACTAACATCATTCATTGTATTTTTTAAATCGTCCATTGTACCATGCCAAAATGGATAAAATGACATACCAATTATATCAAAGTCATTCACTTTATTTTTTACAATTAAATTATCAAAAAAAGTATGATATAAATTTACATCTACACCAGCTAAATGTATCATTGTCTTAACTTTATTATCTTTATCATTATCATGTACAGCTTGTAAACCTGCATTTAATAATTTTGCTAAGAATTTATATCCATTAGGATTATCCTCTGTAAGTTGTGCTTCTGGCCATAACATCCCATTATTTAGCTCATTGCCTACTTGTACCATATCTGGTGTTACACCTTGAGCATTAAAATCTTGCATTACTTTAGCAGTATAAGCATAAACATCATCTACTAATTTATCACCACTATCATTTTTCCAAGCATCCGGTTTTTTCTGTTGACCTGGGTCCACCCAAAAATCACTGTAATGAAAATCTACAAGAACTTTCATACCTAAAGCTTTAGCCCGTTTTGCCATTTCAATAGCCTTAGCTTCATCTGTATTACCACCGCCGACACCTTCTGGTCCTACGACATATGGATTATTCCAGATACGAACACGAATCCAATTTACACCATGATTTTTTAAAATAGTGAGTCCATCTTGTTCTATGCCATTATCATAAAATTTAGTACCATTTCGTTCTAATTCTGGCATAATAGAAACATCCGCACCCTTGATAAAATCCGTAGATAAATTTTCTATAGGATTTACTTGTACTGCTGCTAGTGCTGTAAACGGTAAGGAACAAGAAATCATTGTAGCTGTTATTGCTGACAAAATTACTTTTTTTAATTTATTATTTTTCATAAACTACACACCTTTTATTAGAAACTATAATTAAGTGCTAAATTATACATATCATAATAATCAGAGAACCCTGAGTAATTACTATCATATGGACGCAATTTATACCAGTTAAATTCCAAATTAGTATTATCCGCAAGCATATAACTAATACCTAATCCATAACCTTTTTCACCATTACCACCAAGACCATCACCACCTGGAGTGTTTAAAATGTGTGCCCAACCAGTAGAATCTACACTATAATTTCCTAAGCTCATATAATCAGCATAAACTTTCCAAGTATCTTTGGTATCCCATTTCAAATTACCATAAGTAAGTCTAGTCCACCAACCATTTTTTTGTGCTCCATCTGGAAGACCTGATGCTCTATTAGTTACAGCTTCTGCTGTTAAATTCCATTTGTCACTGAGTTGTGTGTTAATACCATAAGCAATTTGCTCTAACATATATGGATTTTCACTTGATTCAATCCAATTCCATTGATTTTTATGATTATTATACAATGTATTTTCATTACTATTTGTTTTTAAATAACCTAAAGTAAATTTAGTATTATCATCTACTCCAATCTGTGCATTAGCAATAAAAGCATTCATAGAATAATCTTTCCAATTTTCCGCAGTTAAATTTCCCCATCCTGCAGAAATAAGCGAATTATTTCCCAAATCTTGAGTTACCATAATACCATCAACTGGATTATCCCACCAAATAAGACCTTGCCCAATATTTAAATTCTGACGACCTAAGGTTACAGATGTATCCATCTGTTTCCAAGTCAATGCTAATAAATCTAAATTTGCACTACCATGTGCTCCACTATCACCATTATTAGTATATCCATTATCATCATTAGTCGTATTTTCTAATTTTACTCTACCTAAAACAGATAAATTCTCATCTGGTTCTGCATAAAAACCTAAACGTAAACGTTCTTGAATACGATTACTTCTTTTATCTTTTCTATCTTTATCAGCTACATTAGCTGTATAACCCTTTGGAGTATCAGCTTTATAATTTGTTTGATAACGAATACGTGCATCACCAAACCACTTAATTTTTCCATTGTCGAAGAAATTATTTATAGCTTGTGGCTCTTCTTTTACTGGCGCTGGTTCTGCTGGCATTACCATCATAATCTTTAATTCATTACTATACTCTTGTTGTAATTTATTGAGTATTACTTTATCTTCTGCTGTTGCTCTATTTTCATTTGCCATTGCTCTAGCTACAAATTGTGCTAAATCATAACGAGCCACCACTTTTTTATCATGAAAATCTGTCAAATTATAACCATCTACTAGACCTGTTTCTACTAAATGTTCCACTGCTGTATATGCCCAATAATCTTTAGGTACTGTAGCAAAAGGGTTTTCACTAGCAAAAGCTGTAGAATTAATCATTGTTCCAGCTATAGCTAATGAACATAATAATTTTTTATTTAATATATAACTCATAAGTTAAAACCTCTCTAAACCAAATATATTCTTATGCTCAAAGTTATAAAATAAATTCATAAATAGCTTCTATGCTAATTTTATCTATCGATACAATTTCATTACTAGTTTCTTCACTACGAGCAGCCATTGGTGAATCACTTTTTATTACTTGATTTTCTTTTAATGGAGAAATACTAATATAAATATCGCCATTTGGAATTTTTCTATAGATATTATCCAAACCAATTTCCCAACTTGCACCATTATTAAAATTATCTGCTACTAATTCATTATTTACAAAAGCATATCCAATATCACCTTGATAATCTATTTTTAAAATAGCCTCTTTTAGATCTCGCATATTTGCATAATCTATATGCAATAAAACCTTACCTTTGCCAATTTTTTCTGTAGTAAATGGTATAGATTTAGCTGATTTAGTAAATTTATATGTTTTTAATAAATCAGTTTCATCTATTTTACAAATATTTCTCATTAAATCGTCTGTTAATCCATCAATAGTTTGTATAATAATAGCATTTGTATTTGCTTCTACACGAATATTATCATTATCTACAAGAATTGGATTTTCAGATAAAAGTACCTTAGTATCTCCTGCTACTTCAAATTTCCAGAAATTTAAACTTTGATAATTAGTTAAAGTATATATATTAATTATCTTACCAGATACTGTAGTAATTACTAATTTAGATAAATCTGTACTAATCGGTTCAATAAATAATTTATTATTTTCTTTAATAATTGTTCCTTGAGAAATTTCTATGTTGCTGATACTATCATTAACAAAACAATATTCTGGTTTCATACCCTGTGGCATAAAGAAGAAATAATTTTCCACATCATCTTTAGCAAATTTTGTAATTAATTGTGTAGTAGCATATTTTAAAGTCAATCCTGCTAAAGTCAAATTAAATGGCAATATACAACTTTCTTCTGAAGCTAAACTCAGATTATTCTTTTCTGGAATAGTTAATGTTTCATCAGATAAAGATAAAGTTAAATTAAAATCATTTTTATCTGGAGAAACTAAATGATCTTGATAGTTATTAATGAATATAAAGCCTTTATTTTTATCTATACGTACGGCATAACGTAACTGTTCCACATCAGTAGGTAAAATGTCTTCTGCCCCTTCTGGTAAAATAGTCTGAGTAGGACAAAATTCCTTTTGAAAACTATTAAAGAAATAGTGCAATCTCTTTAGTCTAGCATAAGATTCACGAACTTGACCAAATTCTCCAATTGCAGCTTGATAATCATAAGAAATTTTTGGGGTAGCATTTTCATTTAAGTATGGTGTTTTTAATCCCAAAGGATTAGATCCGCCATGAAATACGTAATAACCAACAAAGTTACAACCCCCTGCAACTTTTATATTAGCCATAGCTTCTACACTATGATATGGTAATTGAAAACGATATTTATAAAATACAGTCATCCCTCCACCCATTTCACAGCAAGCAAAAGGCACTGTAGTCGAATCATAAGTCGGTTCAAAATTATAAGTAGGCTTACGATAATTACGATAAATAAATTCTGGAGTTACTGGATGTTCTTTTATACTTTCATCGTAAAAAATCCATGGCCAAAAAGCATAACCACCCCACAATGGAAGTACAGTATCTGGTGATGCTTGTGCTCCACCCCAACCAGTTCCTGTATAAATAGGTGCTATCATTCCTGCTTCAATAGCAAATTCTTTTAAAATTTCTATATGATGATGATGTTCTTCTACACTTGTATCATAGCTACCATTATTAATCCATTCATTGCTAGTACCTGTAGTCATCTCCCAAGGTGCACCAGCATGACAATATTCATTATCCAACTGAACACCAATAATAGGACCACCATCTTTATAAAATAATCCACGTACTTGATTGCCAATTTCTTGATAATATCTTTTTACATAAAATAAATATCTTTCATCATTAGAACGCACATTACAAGGCTCACCATATAACCAATCTGGAAGTCCTCCATTTCTAGCCTCACCATGTACAAATGGACCTATACGCAAAATAACTTCTACTTGATGTTTTTTACAAAGTTCTACAAAGTAACGAATATTAAATGAGCCATCCCATCTAAATTGTCCTTTTATTTCTTCATGATGATTCCAAATGATATAAGTGGGAATAATATTTATCCCTGCCATTTTCATTTTAATTATTTCATCTTCCCATTTATGAAAATCATATCTACTAAAGTGAAACTCACCACAAATACCAAAAAATGGTTTTTCATCTTTCATCATATAATGATTAGTAAAACTAATATGTTCTCCATTAGGATTAACACCTTGTAAATGCTCCAAAGTTGGATAAATACTATTTAACTCTTTTTTTAAATTAATCTGATAATTTTTCAAAATAAAACCTCTTTCAATTTCACTATTTATCTATTTTTTATTTCGCTGTTCTTGCATTTTTTCTTCTGCAAGAATTATTTCTTTATAATCAATAACACGCTTATTATCACTAATTAATAATTTTTGTGAAATTAACGTACAAATTCCTGCTACAATACCAATATACAAATATGATTGTGAAAACCCTATACTTTCATACATACTGCCAAAAAATGGAGAAAATATACTTGCACAAATAGAACTTGTACATAAACAACCAAGATAAATAGAAGCTGATAATCTTAAATCAAAATTTTTGGAAATATATTTAAATTGTCCAACTAAAAATAATGGTTTTTCAAACGAATGAATACATTTTACTGCCGCAATCCAAAGTGGACCCCATTCCAAAGAAGATCCAATTATACGTATAGACATAATAGTACCTGCAAGAATTAATGTTCTTTTTGCTCCTAATTTATTAGCTATTACAGGTGTTACGAATAAGAAAATAGCTTCAAAAAAAGTCTGAATTGCTCCTAAATCTCCAAACCAACGATTTCCCTCAGCTTGTGATTCAAATTGTGATACAAAATATACTCCAAACTGTTGATCATATACATCATATACACAACCAACACCTATCATAAAAAATAATAAAAATAAAAAGTCTTTATTTTGTAATAAATGTTTAATATCCTTTAGTGAAACAGAATTTGCTTTTTTCATTTCTACATCAGATATTTCTACTTTAGCCATTGATAAACAAATAATTGCAATTAAGGCAGCTAAAGATGCTGATACAAATGCTAAATTAGGATTAATGTTCATAGCAATGCCAGTTGTATATGTAGCCGCTGCCCATCCAAAAGATCCCCACATTCTAGCACGGCCATATTCAAAACCATATTTAATAGAAACTTTATTTATATATGAATCAATAACACCATATCCTGCATTAAAAATAAAACCTAGATAAATACCTCCTAAAATAGCGCCTAAATAAAAATTAGAAACAAGTAATGGTCCATAAATATAAATAAAAAATGGTCCAATTAATAATAAAATTATCAAAATAGTAAATAACAATGTTTTTTTCAATCCAATTTTATCAGAAATAAATCCTAAAACTGGTTGCATACATAATGCTGCTAGAGCATTAGCTGAATATAATAATCCTGTCTTAGTTGCTCCTATACCTAAATGCTGACCAAGCCAAATAGCAAAAAATGACATAGCTGCTGACCATGCAAATAAATGTAAAAAGCTAACTGCACTTAAAGCAAAATAATTTCTATTTTTTATACTAATTTGCATTTTAATCCCCCTAATTGATAAAATAATCCAATTAAACGATTTTTCTAAAAACTATTAATAAACTATCAATATTTATTCCAATGATTAATGATAATTTAACATTGCCACGCGACAAAAATAATTATATTATGAATAGACAGAAAAATGTGTAATATGTTAAACTAAATAATATAATATTTTGAAACAAGGTGATTTTATGCCTATAAAAATTCGTAAAACATTACTTCATGAGCCAATTACATTTGATACAATTGGCAATCATTGGGATCAAGTACCAATCTATCGACCAAATGGTTATCCATTATACCATTATCTCCAAACAGAAAAAGGTGTTGGTAAAATAGAAATTCAAGGTAAATCGTATTTATTAAATGAAAATGAAGGTATTTTAATTGCTCCATTTATACCTCATTCCTATGCTAAAAAAACAGATGAATGGTTTACCATGTTTATTACCTTTACAGGAACTATGGAAAGTAGTCTTTCTCAAGCATTAGGTAATAAACAAATCATTTTTATTCCTAAAGAACAAGGTATTATTATTGCAAAAGAATTATTTGATATGATATCTCAATATGAGAATCCTTCTGCTGATGCAAAATATTTTTCTTTAGCTAGTTATCATCTATTAATGAATTTTATAGATAATTCAGCTTTTAATTTATTGAATGAACCTTTATATCAAAAATATGTATTACCTGTAATTAAAGAAATCGAAACTTCATATGCTAGTGAAATCACAGTGCAAAAATTAAGCCAACAAGTTTATGTTACACCGCAATATTTATCGCGTTTATTCTCTAAATTCTTAGGTTGCTCTGTCTATAAATATCTGACAAATTATCGCATCAATAAAGCAAAAGAATTATTACTAACTCATCAACGCATGGAAATTCAACAGATTTCTCAATTAGTAGGTTTTTTAGATACTAGCCATTTTATTGCTATGTTTAAAAAATTTACAGGAATAACACCTCTTGATTTTCGCAAACTCAATTAAAAAAGCTAAGATTAATGGTTTTTATCATCATTAATCTTAGCTTTTATTTTTATTATTTACCTGTATCTGCCATGCGTTTTGCTAAACGTTTTTTATCAGAATATCTTCTAAATGTAACCCAAAGTGGGCTGGCAATGAATATAGATGTATATGCACCGCAGAAGAAACCTATCAATAAAGCAAAGGCAAAATCTTTTGTTGTATCTCCGCCAAAGAAATAAAGCGCAAATGTAGCGAATAATACTGTAGATACTGTATAAATAGAACGAGTCATAGTCTGATAAATACTTGTATTTACAAGTTCTACAATATCGCCATTTTTTCTAAAATGCAATTTTAAATTTTCGCGGATACGGTCAAAAATAACGATAGTATCATTTATAGAGTAACCGATAATTGTAAGTAATGCTGCTACAAATGAAGAATCTATTTGACGCTGAGTAAGAGCAAAAGCACCAAGTACAATAATTACATTGTGTGCTAAGCCTAATACTGCTGAAATACCGAATTTAAATTCAAAACGATAAGATACATAAGCAATAATCAATAACCATGAAATAATTGTAGCATATATAGCATTCATGATAAGTTCAGTACCCATTGTAGCACCAACTTTTTCTTCACGAAGCACTTGATATGCACCTAGTTTATCAGTTAAACCAGCCATTACTTCTTTACGTTCTTGTTCTTCTAAATCTACAGTTCTTATCATTACATTTTCAGATTCTGTAGATGAACTAGATTCTCCAGAAAGCTGAATTGTACTATTGCTCAAATTATATTCATTTAAAACAGCACGTACATCATTTATATTTACAACCTTTTCAAAGCGTAAATCCATGATAGTACCACCAGTAAAGTCAATACCCATATTAAAGCCACGAGTTACCATGAAAAACAAGCTGGCAATAATCAATAATGAAGATATTGCATACCATATCTTGCGTTTACCAATAATATCAAATCTAGCCATTATTTCATGTCACCGTCCTTTGCTTTATGACCTAAAGATACACCATAAATACGTGGGTCAGTGAATAATCTAGCTGCAATCAAATGTTTAAGCATAAACTGTGTTAATGTGATAGCTGTAAACATACTGATGACAACACCAAGACCTAAGGTAATGGCAAAACCACGAATTGGACCTGTACCAAAGAAGAATAATACTGCTGCTGCAATAATTGTAGTTAAGTTTGAGTCAAAAATTGTAGTAAAGGCACGTTTAAAACCTGAATCCATCGCCATGCGAAGTGTCTTGCCAGCTTTTACTTCTTCTTTGAAATGTTCAAAGATAAGTACATTGGCATCAACCGCCATACCGATAGACAAGATAATACCCGCCACCCCTGGAAGTGTAAGCGTAGCATCTAATAATTTAAGTACGAATAATAAAATTATTACATAAGCCATCAAGCTTAAATTTGCAATCAAACCAGAAACACGATAGAAAAGTAACATAAATACAAAAATCGCACCTACACCAACAGTGAATGCAAATACGCTTTTATCTTTACTATCTTGACCAAGTGTTGGGCCTACTGTACGAGTTTCTATAATATCAACTTTTACAGGAAGTGCACCAGAACGTAAAAGCACTGCTAAATTATGTGCTTCTTCAAGATTTCTAGAACCTGTGATTACTGCTTTACCGCCAGTAATTGGTTCATTAACACGTGGAGCTGTTAAAACTTCACCATCAAGTAAAATAGCAATTGTTCTGCCTACATTTGCAGAAGTCAAATCAGCAAATTTTTGAGCACCTTCATCAGTGAATTCAATAGCTACTTCATTTTGATTATTTTGTGTAGTTTGTTCTCTAGCATCTTTTAAATCTGTACCGCTTAAAACAGTATTGCCTTCTTCATCTTTGAATTCAAGCATAGCTGTTTTACCAAGTACAGCAATAGCTTTATCTGGATCTTTAACACCAGGAAGCTCGATGATAATACGGCGTTCGCCTTCACGCTGAATGATTGGCTCTGTCAAACCAAGTTCATTTACACGTTTTTCCATGATTTTTACTACACGGTTCATAGCATCATCATTAACTTGTGCTTGCTCTGTATCTACACCTTCTAAAACGACATGAGTACCACCTTGAAGGTCTAAACCTTGTCTTATTGAGCCAGCTAGTGGTGCTATAAATGCAGCAAAAACACCAACGATAACAATAATTACCGCTAATAATTTCAATAAAGGATTTTGTTTCAAAATATCTTCCCCCAATATCCTTATAATTATCTGTATTTTATAGTAGTATTTTCTGTCAAAATCATATCTACTTTGATATCGTAATCGTCTTTGATTACTTCATCAACTACTTGACAATCATATACTGCTGCTATTTTTTTAGCGTTGATAGCTTTTACTAAATATCTATCATAATAGCCACCACCCATACCGAGTCGATAACCTTTTTTATCTAGTCCTACAGCAGGCACTAAAATAAAATCTATATCTTGTGGCTTTACAATTCTTAGATTTTCTTCTTTTACTGTCAAAATATTATATGCACCTACAACTAATTCATCTAAAGATTTTATTAAAGTTGCTTGCATTATTTTCATATTTTTATCAGTAATATAAGGCAGGCAAATTTGTTTGCCTGCCTTGAGAGCATTTACTATTAATTCTTTTGTCTGAAATTCATCAGGCATTGAAGCATATAAAAAACATATCTGAGAATTTTTATATTCCTCAAGTTCTACAATTTGCTTTGTAATTACTGCTGAATACTCATTTTTCTGGATTAATGTTAACTCTCTTCTTTTTGCTAAAAGTTCTTTACGTTGAACCTTTTTATTATTTGTTAGCTGGGTTAGCATTTGTTTTTTCCTGAGTTAAATCTCTAGCTACAGCAGCACTGCTGATTTTAATTTCTACATTATCAGCAATTCTAATTCTAATGAAATCAGATTTTTCTAAATCAATATAAGTAATTTCCCCATGGATACCACCTATAGTTAAAATACGATGACCTACTTTTAAATTGTCCATCATTGTATTGCGTTGTTTTTGTTGTTTTTTCTGTGGACGATAAAGTAAGAAATAGAAAATTATTACCATTAATACTATTGGTCCATAGGAATAAAGACTTGCCATCATTGAATCACTCATAAAAAAATTCTCCTCATCATAAAAAATTATATTAATTTATTTTATATTAGCTATAGTATAGCATAATACCTCTATTTATTTACAAATATTCCTCAAAATTTACACAGATTTTGCATTGAATGAGAAATTAGCTGTAAATTTGCGATAAAATTCTGGGAATCTATCTTCCATGATAGATTGACGCATCTGTCTCATAAAGTCAATTAAGAAATGAAGATTATGGATTGTTAATAAACGTAAACCAAAGATTTCATTTACACGAACTAAATGACGAATATATGCTCTAGAATAATTTCTACAAGTATAACAATTGCAATGTTCGTCAATTGGGTGGAAATCATGCTCATACTGTGCATTTTTTATTACTAAACGACCATTCCATGTCATAGCTGTTCCATTTCTAGCTACACGAGTAGGGTATACACAGTCAAACATATCTATACCTCTCATTACGCCTTCAACTAAACAATCCGGTGTACCTACACCCATCAAATAACGTGCTTTATTTTGTGGTAAATGTTCTAAAGTGATATCGAGCATTTCATACATCAATTCTTTTGGTTCACCAACACTTAAACCACCAACAGCATATCCAGGGAAATCCATATCCACTAAACGATTAGCACATTCGATACGTAAATCTTTATACATACCACCTTGCACGATACCGAATAAACCTTGATTTGGATTTGTCATCGTATCTTTACAACGCTGTGCCCAACGAAGTGTAAGCTCCATAGACTCACGAGTGTATTTGAAATCAGCAGGATATGGCACACATTCATCAAATGCCATGATTATATCTGCACCTAAATCCATTTGTGATTGTGTAGCAATCTCTGGAGATAAGAACTTTTTAGAACCATCGATATGAGAACGAAAAGTTACACCTTCTTCAGATATTTTTCGCAAATCACCTAAACTAAATACCTGAAATCCGCCACTATCTGTCAAAATAGCTCTATCCCAATTCATAAATTTATGCAAACCGCCAGCTTCTTTCACAAGCTTAGAGCCAGGACGCAAAAATAAATGATAATTGTTACTTAAAATAATTCCAGCACCCATTTCTTTTAATTCTTCCGGTGCTAAAGTCTTAACACTAGCCTGAGTACCAACAGGCATAAAAATAGGTGTATCAAAACTACCATGTGGTGTGTGAATACGACCAGCACGTGCTCCAGTATGTGGACACTGCTTTATAAGTTCATAAGTAATTGCAGGTTTCATTATGCCGTTGCCAAAAATCTATAAAAATATAAAAATTTGTTTATTTCCTTCTTCATTGAATCCGATTTTGCCATAGCTACTTTCGTTTGATATGATTCTCCAAAGGCTTAAATTCGGATACAACGAATCCTACATATTAGCATTTTCTTGCTTGTGAAACTATGCTAATTTATACATAGATAAATTTAGTGAAGCATTTAAGTCTCTATCAATTACTGCTCCACAGTGTGGACATCTATAAACTCTATCTTTTAGTTTTAAATCTTTCTTTATAAATCCACACTTGTTACAAGTTTTTGATGATGGATAAAATCTATCTGCTACTACTAATTCAATTCCATTTAATTCAGATTTATATGTTAGATACTGTCTAAACTTATGGAAACATTGTTTTTTTACTGAATCAGATAAATGTTTATTTTTCATCATTCCAGAAACATTCAAATCTTCTATTACAATTCTATATGGTTTGGTTTTCACTATACTTGTTGTAACTTGATGAATATAATTGTTTCTAATATTAGCTAATTTTCTATATATTAGTTTTGTTGTATTCTCTAATTTTTTTATATTTTTAGTTTTGATAAATTGGCAACGTTCACCTCCTTCTTTTTTGATTTTATTTATTTCATATTTTCTACTTATTTGTCTTTGCTTTTGTTTTAATCTTTTTTCTAATTTTTTTACTTTTTTAGTCTTATTAATGTTTTTAAATATTTTTCCATCGGAACAAATAGCCAACTCTTTCAATCCTAAATCTATACCTAATGAAATATTTGTTAATTCTTCCTTTTTTTCATTAACTTCTATTCCAACCGATAGATACCAATATTTATTATCATAAGTTATTCTAGGATTATTATATTTAACATTAATTGGTATTTGTTCATTTATTTTTATCCAACCTACTTTTTCAATTAAAACTTTTTTCTCTTTAACTTTTAATTTAATCGGGTCGTTATAAAAACTAGGTTTACTTTTTTTCCTACTTTTAAATTTGGGTTTGTTAGCTAAGCTTTTAAAAAATCTTTTATAAGCCTTACAAGCATCTTTTACAGATTGTTTAGTGATATTATTTGATACTTCATTTAACCAAGTTAGTTCAGACTTTTTAAGTTGAGTTAATTCTTTTCTGATAACTCCGTCATTAATAAATTTACCACCATTTTTATAATTTTCTTCCTGTTTTGCGAGAGTATAATTATAGATGAATCTAGCAGTTCCTACAGATTGCCACAGTTTTTGTTCTTGCTCTTTTGTTGGATAAATTCTAACTTTTTTCGCAAGTATCATCTTCTATTAACTCCTTAATCATTTTTTTAGCTTTATTAGCTCTTTTTCCTTGAAGTCTACAACTAAATACAGTAACTATTTGAATTAAATCTTCTACTAACTCTTGTTCTTCAGTTCTCTCTGTATTATCAATAATTTCAATTGTTGTTCCATATTTTTCACAAAGATTTTCTATCAATTCATATCCAAATCTAATTAATCTATCTTTATAAAGAATTACTACTTTCTCAATCTCTGAATTAGTAATCATATCAATTAATTGATTCAATCCTTTTTTATTATAGTTAATTCCGCTTCCAATATCCGTTATTATCTCAAATTGATAACCTTTTGCAATCATATATGTCCTTACATTTTCAATTTGCCTTTCAAGGTCATCTTTTTGCTTAGTTGAACTAACTCTGCAATAACCAACAATTTTTTTATTTATTTTAGTTTTTATCTTCAAACCTAAAAAATTATTAAGTTGTTCTTGAGAATAATATCTTGTACCACCAGTAGTTACATAAGCAGGTTTAAAAGTATTATTTTTATCCCAATTTCTAAGAGTTTGAATTGTTTTCCCTATTTTATCTGCAAATTCTCCTATTGAGTAATATTTCATATTATCACCTCAATAGTATTATATCATAATCTTTAAATAATTTATAGATTTTTATATAAAATTATATATTATTTATAACAGCTTTAAGCCTCCAAGATAAATATATTTATTCGTTTTTCTTTTAAATAAAAGAAAATGAACCCAAAAGAAAATTTTCCTAAAAATAACTATCTTATTCTATAAACATAGCATCGCCAAAGCTAAAGAAACGATATTTTTCTTTTACTGCTTCTTCATAGGCGGAAAGTACATATTCTCTGCCAGCAAAAGCACTGATTAACATGATTAAAGTTGATTTTGGTAAATGGAAATTAGTGATAATAGAATCTACGATTTTAAATTTATAGCCAGGATAAATAAAAATGCCTGTTTCTTCTGCTATTGGAGAGATAGAGCCATCTTCTTTCGCAGCTGATTCTAAAGTGCGGATAGATGTTGTACCTACAGCGATTACTCTACCACCATTAGCTTTAGTTTGATTGATAATATCTGCTGCTTTTTTTTCAATATGGTAGAATTCTTTATGCATTACATGGTCTTCAATATTATCTACATTTACAGGGCGGAAAGTGCCAAGACCTACATGAAGTGTTACAAAAGCTAAATTTACACCCATTTCTTTTATTTCCGCTAATAATTCTTTTGTAAAATGAAGACCTGCTGTTGGTGCTGCTGCTGAGCCTTCTTCTCTTGCATATACAGTTTGATAGCGATTTTTATCTTCTAATTTTTCATGAATATATGGTGGAAGTGGTGTTTCACCCAATCTATCCAAGATTTCTTCAAAGATACCATCAAATTTAAATTCTACAATACGACCGCCAAAATCTGTATGACCTACAACTTCACAAGCAAGCTCATCACTAAATTCAATGATATTACCTAATTGAGCTTTTTTACCTGGTTTTACTAAAACTTCCCATTGATTAGTATTTGTTAAACGCTTTAATAAAAATACTTCAACCTTACCGCCTGTTTTTGCTCTATGACCAATAAGACGAGCGGGCATTACCTTTGTATCATTAAATACTAAAGTATCACCTTTGCGTAAATACTGTTTAATATCATAAAAATGTTTATGTTCAATAGTTTTTTCTTTGCGATTTAACACCATCAAGCGTGAATGGTCACGTTTAGCACATGGTGTTTGAGCTATTAATTCTTCTGGAAGATTATAGTCAAACTCATTTAATAGCATTAAATATTATCCCCTTTATTTTTATTTATACATATCTTTTATATTTACATCACTATAATAATGATATAAAATTTGCTGATATTTTTTACCTTTATCCGCTAAAGATTTTGCCCCCCATTGAGACATTCCTAAACGATGACCAAAACCACTGCCTTTAAAAATCAATTTTTTATCATCTTTATCAATTTTTAAAGTATCGCCTTTAGCTTTTTTATTACCTTCTAATTCTATAGTAAAATTGCTACTTTTTAAACCCAATAAACTGCGAAGCTGTGTCTTGGTCAATTCCACAGATTTTTTATTACTACCTATAAATTTTACAACTTGCGATTTACTTGCTTTATTTGGATTTTTTTTCAATCCACTAAAATCTATTTCTTTTATTGTACCAATATCACTATATGAATTTTTTATAGATTTACTTAAATTATCTACTGTTACAGATACTGCCCAACTTTGATATGGAGATTGCTCCTCTTTATCTTCTACTGCTCTCAAATAAGGCACATTGACATTCCATACATTGATACTGTCATCAGTTTGACCACCTGAAGCTGCATGAAACACTGAACATATAGGTTGATTTAAATAAACAATGACTTCTCCTTTTGTAGCATCTATAGCTTTATTTGTAGTCGCAGCTTCTGAATCCATACCACCATAAACTTGGCAATCTGTTGTTACGCAGACGTCAAAACCTTCTTTTGTATGTTTTCGATCAAGCTTATCATATAAAGCAAAAGTTCTAGCAGCTACAGCTTGAGCTTTCAAAGCTTCTATATTCCAACTAGCAGGCATTTCTTCTGGTACGACACCATATAAATATTCATCAATCAATAAACGATTTATCACTGTAAGCCCTGCTTTATGCGGTTGAATAATCAAATTTCCTCTATATCGTTTGCCATTGACAATTACAGGAGCATTATCTTTGACTGCTACCACTAAAGTAGTAGTTTCCTTACCTTTTTTATTGACATAAACAGTTCTATCTTTTTGACGAATATTTACTTCGTTCATCTTTTTAAATTTATAATTTACTTTATTATCGACATCTTTGACCACAAAATCATCATTTGCTGTAATTACAATTTCTTGTACTCCCTGTAATAAGCCTACTCTTACATATGGAGCTGATGACTGTGCTGATACTACTTGTATATTACTTACAAATGCACAACAGCATAATAAACAAATAAGATATAGATATTTTTTCATATTTAATATCCTCTTTTATTTTTTATTCTATTTTTATTTATTTTAGATTTGACTGTTTTTTTCTGCCTAGAATATGTTATCTGACAATAAATAAAGAAAATCAATGCTAAAATAAAAGCCACTAAACTAGTTGTCTGTGCAGATGTAAAGCTTAAAAATACAGGAGTAGCATAATCGCCACGCAAAAATTCCAAGCCAAAGCGAGCTAAACTATATAACATTATATATAAAGAAAAAGCTTGACCTTTGGCATGAGGAAAAGCTCTAAAAATCAACAATAGAGCAAAAATCACAAAATCAATTTGACCTTCCCATACTTCAGCAGGCCATAATGGTTGAGCACCATACGTATGATAAGCAAGTGTTGTTTCTGGATAAATAATACCAAAATTGCCACCAGTTGGCGCACCAAAAGCATCACCATTTAATAAATTGGCACAACGGCCAATAGCTTGCCCTAAAATAATTGCAGGAGCCACTATATCAGCCAGTGCTAAGATATCTATTTTATGACGTTTAGCATAAATTGTTCCTGCTCCCACGCCAAAAACAATACCACCTTGAATAGCCATACCACCTTGCCATACATAAAAAATTTCACTTAAATGATGACTATAATACGCCCAATCAAAGAAAAATACGTCCCACAATCTAGCGCCCACAATACCAGCGATACCACTATAAATACCGATATCTACAATATGGTTGTGCCATCTGCCATCTTGTTTTGCTAAGAAATAAGCTACACCTGTTGCCAAAATAATACTCAAAGATAAAATCAGACCATATGCTCTTATCGGAAAATCACCAACAAAAAATAAATATTGGTGCATACTATCACCTCAGTATATTATTTTATATTGGTCAAATCTGTTATCCACATGATTTCAGCATCTTCACCATCTTCATAATACCCACGACGGCGACCTACAGATTTAAAACCTAATGATTCATACAAATGTATTGCTCCTTTATTACTTGGTCGAACTTCTAAAGTCATAGCATTTGCCTTTCTTTCTTGAGAAATCTTGATGATTTCCTTCATCATCAATCGACCTATACCTTTATTTTGATATTCAGGAGTTATAGCTACATTTGTTATTTGAGCTTCATCAAATAATATCCAAACACCTACATAGCCAATGACTCTTTCGCCGTCTAAAGCCAACAAATAATAAGCTTTATCATTAGAAGCTTCCTGCCAAAAAGATTGTCTTGACCATGGCATATCAAAACAAGATTTTTCTACAACTTCCACAGCACTTGCATCTTCTGGAGTCATTTTACGAAAATTTATTTGCATATTTTCACCTTATAAATCTGTTAATTTTTCGCCATGGCGTTTTTCCCATAAAACTTCAGCTTCTGAACGGCGAATATATACAGGTTCTAAATCCATAATATTATCATAATCTTCATTTTCAAATCTAACTTTTGCTGCCATAGCCACATTACTTGCTCTAGGCATACAAAGATGTGGTAAACCTAAAGAAACATTTTCATATTGAGCGATTATATCTGCTTTCTTTTGAGCGATATCTCCCACAAATACTACTGGTTTATCCAAAGTAGAACAATATTTTACCACTTCTTCAAAATCCATCACGCAAGTTTGTTTTTTCTCATCAAAGCCCTTGCCATTCCACTCATACAAAGCAAAATAAGCATTGCTTTTTTGTGCATCTAATACACTTGCCACATATACACCTGGCACTGGATAATGATAAGCCATAGCCTCTAATGAAGATACAGCCACTACAGGAATGGATAAAGCATAGGATAACATTTTAGCAGTAGCAAGACCTATACGTAACCCTGTAAAAGAGCCAGGCCCTATGCTTATAGCTACACCTGTTAAATCAGACTTATCCATATGTGCAATTTTTAAAACATCTTGCACATGCCCTAATAAAACTTCTGATTGGGGTAATTTTAATTGCATGATAATCTCTGCAACTAATTTATCTTTTTGCACAATAGCAGCACCTGAAACTATTGTTGAAGTATCAATCGCTAATATTGCCACAGTGCTTCAACTCCTCATAAATATTTTTATATTTTTGACCTTCAATATTGATAGTAATTATACGCTTTTGTTCACTATCGCCACGCTCGATTTTTAAATGCAAATAATCTTCTGGCATATAGGCAAAAAATCTATCTGGCCACTCAATCAATACTACTTCATCTTCAACATCAGTATACTCGTAAAAACCGATTTCCTCTAAATCTTCTGGTTGCTCCAAACGATATAAATCAAAATGATATATACGCTTTTTACCTTCATATACATTCATTAAATTAAAAGTAGGACTTGTAACGATTTCTTTTACTTTTAATGCCTTACATAAACTTTGTGTAAATAAAGTTTTACCTGCACCTAAATCACCTTCAAGACAAATTATCAAATTATCTTGAATTAAATTTGCTATCTTTTCACCTAAAAGACTTGTTTGTTCAGGTGAATTTGTAGTTATTGTAAACATATTTCACCTCAAAAATCCATTTTAATCATATTATTTAAAATCATCAACTACACAAATGCTAGCACCTGTTTTTCTTGCAGCGGCTAAGCCTACGTCAGAGTCCTCAAAAATAATGGTATCTTCTGGCTTAACCTTAAAATATTCCATTGCTTTTAAAAATCCTTCTGGGTCTGGCTTGCCATTTTTCACATCATCAATAGTAAAAATAACGTCAAATAATTCTAATCTGCCAAAATAACGCAAAATATCTTTAGAATTACTTGAACCACTTGTTACTACAGCTGTATGATATTCATTTTTCATAGCTTTAATAATATTAAACAAATGAGTATTTTCTGTAGCATATTTTAGATTTTCTTCATAATATAATTTCTTAGCATCATGAATTTCTTCAAAACGATTTTCAGGAACACCCATTATCGGTAAAAATCCACGATAAGTAGGGCCCCAACATTTTTCAACATATATATCGTAATCAAAAATCACAGGTAATCCAGCTCTTTCAATAGCTTCACGATATGCCATATAATTCACTCTGCGCGTATCAAATAAAGTACCATCTAAATCGCAAATAACTAATTTACTTTTTTCCATTAAAAATCCCCTTAGGTTATTTAAAATCTATCATTATTTTTTACAATATCTATGTTATTCTATCACATCTAAAGATACTTGTCTTTTATATCTATGGTTTTTCTTGCAAACAACTTTATTTTCTTACCAAAATAATAAAGCTACTTTCGATTTTATCTCTAAATCAAAAGTAGCTTTATTTTATATTCATACTTAGTCAATCAATTTATTTGCTCTAAGTACAGTTTTTATACTTTCTGCACTAAAATGAAGAGCTTTTAATTCATCTTCTGGTAAATCTATAGCTAATCGTTTTTCTACACCATTTGCACCAATGATACTTGGCAAGCTAAGTGCTACATCTGTTAAGCCATATTCGCCTTCAAGCGGAGTAGAAACTGGTGTTACACAGCGTTCATTAAACATAACAGCACGAGCTAATCTACAAGCGCCCATTGCTATACCAGTATTTGTCCAACCTTTAGACAATAATACATCATATGCTGTATTTACTACTTCCTGAGCCATAGCTTTTTTATCAAAATCACTGTTATGATCATAATATTTATCTAAATCAGCTAAACGCACACCACCAATGCTGATTGTAGACCATGCAGGAAAAGCAGAATTACCATGTTCACCAAGCATAAAGCCCTGAACATCTTTAGCATCAACATTATAATGATTTGCTATGATGCGTTTTAAGCGAAGTGTTTCTAAAGTAGTCCCTGTACCGAATAATTTTCCTTTTTCATAACCGAATTTATTAGCTGCCAAATATGTAGTTACATCAAGCGGATTAGTAATCATGATAAAAGGTGTATTTTTTGTATATTTTGTAACCTCTGTCATGATTTCACCAATAACTTTTACATTTCGTTCTGCAAGTATTAGTCTATCTAATTTTTCCCCAGGTAAGATACTAGGGCCACCAGAACAAATAATTATATCAGCATCTTTACACTGACTAAAATCGCCTGAATAAACTTTCATACCTGGTACATACGTACAAGGTGTCGCATGAGTTGCATCTAAAGCTTCGCCATGAGCTACTTTTTCATTAATATCTATACATACGATTTCAGCAGCTAAATTCATTGCCATTGCTTGTGTTAATACAGCTGAACCTACATGACCAAGACCTATAATTGCCAATTTACTCATTTTCATTCTAATTACCCCCATATCACAAAACCATTAATCTCATTTCATTAAATAAATGGTTCAATTTTTTATGATATCGCAAATAATCATTATTGTCAACATGTAAACAAGTTTATCCTTTTTGCTTTTCAAATATTTTCGCCATCATTTTCTTTACAAGTCTTACACTTTGATCAAATTTTTCCGTATCACTATCTGATAAATCAGTCGTGCTTTCCATAAAAATAAGCCTTTGCGATTTTTGATGTTCCTTTAAAAAATTTCTACCTTTTTCACTCAAAGAAATTTGACTATATCTTCTATCCTTACTTAAACAAGTCTTTTTAATAAATTCTTTTTTTACTAATTTATCAATGATAGGACTCATCTGTTGTTTTGATATAGATAAATGTTTTGCTAGCTCTGTTACAGTAGCAAATGTATCCTCTTTTTCAAAAAGATAATACATCACTGCAAAGTGATTGAGTGGTAATGGCAAAGCTGCAGTTCGCCATAATTTGTGATTATAAGTCATCATAATATCAAATAAATCAAAATAAATATCTGATATCTTTCTGCTATTCTTCTCCAAAAATTTCTCTCCCTTTGTCAAAAATTAATAATAAAAAATTTTATTTTTTCAAAGATTAAAACCAGATTAAAAACTGTCTTCAAGAGTGCAAAATTCTTGACTTTTCAATAGATATACTATACTATAGAACACGATAATAGTAAATACTTGTGTACTATCAGCTATTTATAAAAAATCTAAAAAGCTGATTATAAAGCTGTGCTAAAGCACAGCTTTTGAAATTTATCAAAGGAGGTTTAATAATTTTGGCCACACAATCAAAGAAAAAAGCTGTTATCCTAGTTGTAGCCATAGTAGTTATAGCACTTATTGGATATCTTGCATATTCTAAGTTAACAGCTACATCACAGGGCAACAAAACAGCAGGTGGTCCTGCAACTGTAAAAGCAATGCAGGTAATCAAACGTGATACACCACTTAATTATGAATATGCTGGTAATATCAAATCAACAGATGAAGTAAAAATCACTTCTCGTGTTTCAGGCACAATTGTTGAAAAATATATTACAGGTGGCGAATTCGTACAAGCAGGTCAACCACTTTACAAAATTGACAGTCGTCAATATGAAAGTACATTGCTCTCAGCTCAAGCAACATTAGCTCAATCTCAAGCTAATTATCAAAATGCTTTAGCTACATTACAAAATGCTCAAGTAGATAATAACCGTTACCAAACATTATTATCTCAAAACGCAATTTCCGATCAACAAGCTGCAACTCAACAATCTCAAGTAGAAGCTTTAACTGCATCATTGCAAGCTCAGCAAGCAATCATTGATTCCAATGCTGCTCTTGTAAAAAAAGCTCAAGAAGATTTAGATGATACAGTTGTTTATGCCCCAACTTCTGGTAAACTTGATATCAATGATATTGATGTAGGTGCTTATGCTACTGCTGGAAGTACAGTTCTTGTAACAATGGGCTCTGTAGACCAGGTATATGCTCAATTTAATGTAAGTGAAAATGAATATTTAAATCTTGCATCTTTCTTTAATAGTGATACTAACAATGTAACTATCACTTTAAGTGATGGCACAGAATATCCTGTTTCTGGTCACCTTGTGCAAGTAGATCGTTCTTTAACTACAAATACTGGTACACTTGCAATCAATGCTTTATTTGATAATCCAGATGGTCTTTTACTTCCTGGTATGTTCGCTCGTGTAAAAATTTCTGGACAAGTAATTCCAAATGCTACTTTAATTCCACAACGTGCAGTACAACAAATTCTTGAAAAAACTTTTGTAACTGTAGTAGGTCCAGATAATAAATCTGTAAGTAAAGCTGTTACTTTAGGTGATAAAGTTGGTAGTTATTGGATTGTTAAAGATGGTTTAGATACTAATGACGTTGTTGTTGTTGAAGGTCTTACTAAATTACAAGAAGGCGTTCCTCTTAACGTCACCATAGTAACTCCTGAAGAATTAGGTTTAACTTTTTAACCAGGGGGTGCTATAATTGTCAAGATTCTTTATAAATCGTCCGATATTTGCTATTGTTATATCTTTAATCATTGTAATTTTAGGTACAATCTCTGCTTTTAATCTACCAATAGCACAATATCCACAGATTTCTCCACCTACAATTACTGTAAGCACAACTTATACAGGTGCCAATGCTGATACTGTAAATGAAACTGTTGCTCAAGTAGTTGAACAGCAAGTAAACGGTGTTGAAGGCATGGACTATATGAGTTCTACTGCTTCAAATGATGGTAGCTATAGCTTACAAGTAGTCTTCAAATTAGGTACTGATGGTGATATGGACTCAGTAAAAGTACAAAACAATGCTTCTACTGCTGAACCAAGCTTACCAACTGATGTTCAAACATACGGTCTTACTACTCGTAAAGCCTCTAGTGATATGGCAATGGTATTGACTTTGACATCACCTAACGGTACTTATGATAGTGTTTTCTTAAAAAACTATGCTGATATTTATCTCGTAGATAAAATCAAACGTGTTCCAGGTGTTGGGGACTTAAACGTATTCGGTGCTGACTATGCAATGCGTCTTTGGATCAATCCTGATAAATTAGCAGAACTTGGTCTTACTGTAGCTGATGTTGTCAGTGCAGTAAAAGAACAAAACATTCAGGCTCCTGCTGGTACAATCGGTCAGATGCCTGCACCAAAAGACCAAGAATTCCAATATACAGGTAAAGTTCAAGGTCGTTTAATAACACCTGAAGAATTTGGAAACATTATTATTCGTTCTGATAATAATAGTGGTTCTTTTGTTCGCGTAAAAGATATTGCTAAAGTAGAAACCGGCGCTCGTACAAATAATATTTCTGCTAAATATAATAATCAAAATGCTGTAGCTTTCGGCGTTCAACTTACAAGTGATGCTAACGCAATGGATACTGTAAGCCAAGTAAAAGAAATCCTTGAAGAAGCTAAAGCAGACTTCCCTCCTGATTTAGAATATGAAGCAGTTGTAGATAATACAACATATATCAGCGAATCTATTCAGGAAGTTGTTAAAACATTTGTTGAAGCCCTCTTACTCGTTATGCTCATTGTATATATCTTCTTACAGAGCTGGCGTGCAACTTTAATTCCAATGCTCGCTGTACCAGTTTCCCTTATCGGTACTTTTGCAGCCTTCATTGTATTAGACTTTACTATTAATACACTTACCTTATTCGGTATGGTTCTTGCCATCGGGCTTGTTGTCGATGATGCTATCGTTGTTATCGAAAACGTTGAGCGTCATATGGCAGAAGATGGTCTTGACCCTAAAGAAGCAACAGGTCGTGCTATGGACGAGGTACAAGGTCCAGTTGTCGCTATTGCCTTCACACTTGCCTCTGTATTCGTACCAGTAGCAGGTTTAGGCGGTATGACAGGGGTTTTATATCGTCAGTTCGCTTTGACTATTGCTATTTCTATGGCATTATCTGCCTTTGTGGCTTTAACACTTACACCTGCACTTTGTGCTACTTTGTTAAAACCACATACTCCTAATGAAAATAAAGACTCTACTATAGGCAGTTTCTTTATTAGATTTAACCAATTCATGAATTGGATGACTAGAGGATATGTAAAATGTATTGCTTTCCTCATTGGTAAAGCTAAACTTTGCGTAGTATTTCTTGTAATTATCACAGCTCTCATGGCTGGTTTATTTAGAATATTACCAACTACATTCATTCCTCCAGAAGACCAAGGTTTCTATCTTGCTTCTGTAACATTACCTGAAGGTACTTCTTTAAATCGTACAGAAGAAATAGTGGATAAATTATCTGCTGAACTCAAACAAAATCCAGGTGTTGACCAGGTTATGGGTATTTCTGGTTATGATATTTTATCTGGTGGTGCAAAATCTAGTGCAGCTACTTTCTTCGTTGGTTTAAAACCATGGAGTGAAAGAACTACCCCAGAAACAAGTATCGATGCTGAAGTTGGTATGGCATTTAAGCAAGGTATGAATTACCCAGAAGCTTCTATCATCGCTATGAACCCACCTTCCCTTCCAGGTCTTGGTATGGTCAGTGGTTTCAATCTTCAATTACAAGATATGAGCGGTCATACTAATGAAGAATTAGATACTATCACTAAAAAAATCGTTGCTGCCGCTAATCAGCGTCCAGAACTTCAAGGTGTATATACTACTTACAGTATAAAATCACCAATATATGAATTTGAAGTAGACCGTGAAAAAGTTAAAAACTTAGGTTTAAATATCTCTGATGTGTTCACTGCTCTCCAAGTAAACTTTGGTGGTACAGAAATCAACGATTTCAACCAATTTGGTCGTACTTATAAAGTAGTAATGCAAGCAGATAGCAATTTCCGTAATGAAGCTGATACAACACGTTTCATCTTTATTCGCGGATCTAATGGTCAAATGGTTCCATTAAATACTATAATTAAACCAAAATTAGATTCAGGTCCTGCTATCATCTCTCGTTTCAATGCTAGCAGAAGTGTTACAATTCAAGGTAGTCCAAAAGATGGATATAGCTCTGGTCAAGCCATGGCTGCTATCGAAGAAGTTGTAAAAGAAGTGGCACCTACTGGATTTAATATTGACTGGTCTGGTCAAAGCCGTGAAGAACGTGCTGCAACAAGCTCTACAACTCAAGTTATGGTTCTTGCTCTTGTATTCGTATTCTTATGCCTTGCTGCTTTATACGAAAGCTGGAGCGTACCATATGCTGTATTGTTGACTGTTCCAACTGGTATCTTTGGTGCTTTATTATCTGCATATGTCTTAAATATGCAAATCAGTATCTATATGCAAATCGGTATCATCGTTATCATCGGTTTGGCAGCTAAGAACGCTATTCTTATCGTAGAATTCGCTAAAGTTCGTGTTGATACTGGTATGAAACCATTAAAAGCTGCTTTAGAAGCGGCAAAACTTCGTCTTCGTCCAATCATAATGACATCTCTTGCATTCATCATCGGCTGTTTACCACTTGCTGTAGCAACTGGTGCTGGTGCTGCTGCTCGTAATAACATGGGTATTGCCGTTGTTGGTGGTATGATTTTTGCCACTATCTTAGGTGTATTCTTAATCCCTGTTATGTATCTTGTTGTTATGAAAATAACTTCTTGGCTCACTGGAGATAAGAAAGTTAAACCAAAATCCGAAGTCGATAAATTTATGTAATTTTTTTGACCAATATTATCTTTTGATATAAAATAAAAATCGCTTTTTATGCTTATCTATGATATAATTGGCTAAATAAATACTATGAATAAGATGCTATAAATTTATAGCATCTTATTCTATAAATTTAAGGAGATATACTTATGATTTTAAAAAGAATGTTTCTGACTTTTATGAGTATTTTTACACTACTAGCTGTAGCAGCTATGCCAGGCACAAGTTTTGCAGCAGACGGATATTTATATACTAGCGAACGCTTCGGTTACAGTATAAAATGTCCTGAAAAACCTCTCGCTGTAATTAATTTGAGTATTCTTTCCCCTCAAGAACAAGGAGATGTTCTCATATTTGAAACAGATGGTCATAACCCTACAAAATACTGGGTTATTTCCCCAAATGCTTTCAGTAATGATACTTTCCCTGACCTTGATAATTTAACTGATGAAGCTAGACAAGATTTATTTACTCGATTAGCTATTGAACGTGGATATGAAGCGATTTCTCTTGTTCCAATTCAAGGACATAATGCTATTTATGCTGTTACTGCAAAAACTATCCAAATCGATACAGATAAAGATGGTCAAGTAGATAAAACAATTGAACAAGAAGGACAAAATATCGAAACATATTTTAAAGGTGCAAAATCCAATTACTGTATCGTTTTATCATCAAAATCAGCATTAACTGAAGATGATATTAATAATTACCAATATGGTTTATTATCCTTCAATGATAAATAATCTTAAAAATAGAGAAAAAGCCAGTATAACTGGCTTTTTCTTTTATTCTCTATTGACATTTTGACCTATAATTATATAATAATAATTAACGGTTAGCACTCTTTGTATTAGAGTGCTAATAATTCATTTTTAATCTAAATTTAGGAGTGACAAATCTTGGCTAAAGAAACACATCAATTTCAAGCTGAAACTAAAAAATTACTCGATTTAATGATACATTCTATTTATACAAACCGTGAAATATTCCTTCGTGAATTAATTTCCAATGCTTCTGATGCAATCGATAAATTACATTTTGAATCACTTACAAATCGTGATTTACTCGAAGGCAATAGCGATTATGAAATTTTCTTAATTCCTGATGAAGCTAGCCATACATTGACTATTTCTGATAATGGTCTTGGTATGAATAGAGAAGAACTCATTGAAAACTTAGGTACTATCGCAAAATCTGGTACAAAAGCATTCTTGGAAAAACTTCAACAAGCTAAAGAAGGCGACAATGACACTCAAAAAGATTTAATCGGTCAATTCGGTGTAGGTTTTTACTCCGCTTTCATGGTAGCTGAAAAAATCACTGTAGTTTCCAGAAAAGCCGGCGAAGCTCAAGCTTATAAATGGGAATCCACAGCTGACGGTTCTTACACTATCGAAGAATGCACTAAAGATAGCCGTGGTACTAATATCACTATCACACTTTTACCTGAATTCTATGGTGATAAAGCTGAAGAAAACTTCACTGACACATATAAATTACAATCTCTTGTAAAAAAATATTCCGATTATGTTCGTTACCCAATCAAAATGAACTTTGTCATTGAAGAACAGCCAAAAGATGCTGATGGTAAACCAATCGAAGGTGCTGGCACTATCAAGAAAAATGAAGTTCGCATCTTAAACTCCATGCAACCACTTTGGGCTAAAAATAAATCTGAAATCAAAGAAGAAGAATACACTGAATTCTATCAAAATCTTTTCCATGATTGGGAAAAACCAATGGAAGTAATGCACAATAAAATCGAAGGTAATATCGAATACACTTCCCTTTTATTCTTCCCTGCACATGCTCCTTACAATCTTTATCATAGCGACTATGAACCAGGCTTACAGCTTTATTCTCGCCATGTATTCATCATGGATAAATGCAAAGACCTCTTACCTGAATATCTCCGCTTCGTTAAAGGTTTGGTTGACTCTCCTGATTTCTCCTTAAATATCTCTCGTGAACTTTTACAACAGAGCCGTGAATTAAAATTAATCGGTAAAAACTTAGAAAAAACTATCTTAAAACAATTAGCAAATACACTCAAAAAAGACCGCAGTAAATATGAACAATTCTGGAAAGAATACGGTAAATCCTTAAAAATCGGTATCTATGGCAGTGTATACAATAGTGGCAGTGATGTAGTAAATAAATTAAAAGATTTACTCTTATTCACAACTTCCAAAGAAGATAAACTCATCACTTTAAAAGAGTATGTAGAAAATATGCCTGAAAGCCAGAAAAAAATCTACTACGCTACAGGTAAAGACCGTGCAAGCATCGATAGCTTACCACAGATGGAAATTTTACGCGATAAAGGTATTGATGTATTATACTTCCTTGATAACGTTGACGAATTCGCTATTGAAGTTATGCGTGAATATGAAGGTAAACCATTCCACTCCATCAGCCGTGGCGATTTAGACCTTGATGATGTTGAATCTCAAGAAGTGAAAAAAGAAACTGAAACCATCGCAAAATCCAATGAAGATTTAATCAAAGATATTAAAGAAACTCTTGGCGATAAAGTTGCTGAAGTAAAAATCAGTAGCCGTTTAAAATCTTCTGCTGTTTGCTTAGTAGCTGACGAACAAGGTCCAAGCTTTGCTATGGAACAAGCTTTTGCTGATGCAAATAATCCAATGTTCAAAGCTAGACGTATTTTAGAAATCAATCCAAAACATGACTTATTTGCTCGTTTACAAAAAGTACATGAACAAGGCAAAGAAAGTACTGCCTTCAAAGATTATTGCTCACTTTTATATGCTCAAGCACTTCTCATTGAAGGTATGATGCCAGAAGACCCAGCTGCAATTGCTAATAAAATCGCTGAATTGATGGCTAAATAATTAAATTTATAAAAAAATCCTACAGAATTTATCTGTAGGATTTTTTATTTATGATTTTATTTCATTACTTTTTCGTCTACAATATTATAAATAGTGTATTTAACAGGTTTTAAAATTCGGCAAGCTTCACCATCAACTAATTTATATTGAATTTCACAAATGCCACCAGTCGGATTAGCATTTGTATCATCTTCTAAATAAAGTGGAAATGTTCTTTTGACATACTCCCCATGCCTAAAGGCAGGGGATTCTTGGATACAAACGATACTTGCCTACTAAAATAGCAGGTCTTACTATATCTCTCCAAAGAAGGTTGATGCCCCAACCTTCCATATCTAAAAAAATTTATTAATAAAATATATTCTCTCTATCTTATTCTAGATAAAGTGATGTACTCCCACCACTTTCGCTATCGCTTAGAAGTGGGGCTTCTTGTTCGATACAACTTTTGTTGTAAGCATAAGCAAGCTATCCCCGTGCATCCCACGGTTCTTTATTTTTTATTTTATCCTAAGACTATTCTCATGCCTTCATTTCTTATATTTATCGCTGCATTTATGTCTCTATCATGTACTACTTTACAATTTGGGCATTTCCATTGTCTTATAGACAAATCTTTTACTTCTTTATTTTTATATCCACAATTACTACAAATTTGCGAACTTGCAAAATATTTCCCTACTTTTACTAATTTCTTTCCTACTTCTTTACTCTTATAATCTAAAAAATTTACAAACATTCCCCAACCATTATCCATTACTGATTTTCCAAAATTTAATACTTGACTTAATGCCTTCATATTTAAGTCTTCTATACAAACACAATCAAATTTTTCTATAAGTTTTTTGGATAATTTATGTAGAAAATCTTTTCTTTGGTTTGCTACTTTTTCATGAACTATCGCTAGTTTTATTCGTTGTTTTTCTCTATTCTTACTTCCTTTTTCCATTTTAGAAAATTTTCTTTGCTCTCTTGCTAGTTTTAGCTGTGCTTGTCTGTAGTATTTAGGATAATTTGCATATATTCCTTCTGAATCAACATATAATTCGTGCATGGAAAAATCTAATCCTACAAAAGTTTTTGACTTCTTTTCGATTACTTGGTTTTCATATTCGAAAAGAATACTTGCAAAATACTTTCCACTTGCGGATTGACTTATTGTTACAGATTTTAATTTGTAATTATCTGGAATATTACGATGTATTTTTATTTTAATTAGTGATTTTATCTTAGGTATTTTTAGATAATTATTCACTATTTTTATATTATTATTTACATTATTAGTGGTATATGCTTTTTTTGTTTTTCTTTTGGCTTTGAATTTTGGAAATCCTATTTTAGTATTTTTGAAAAAATTATCATACGCAGTCTCTAAATTTTTCTGTGCATTAGTTAATGCTAAACTATCTACTTCTTTAAGCCAAAGATATTTTTTTTTATATTGAGCAGGAGTATTATGGAGCATTCCTTTCGTTTTTTCATAATAAGATATTTTGTCTGCAAGCATTTGATTATAAATAAAACGAGTACAACCAAATGTTTTAGCAAAGAAAATCTTTTGTTCTTCACTAGGATATATTCTAAATTTGTATGCTTTTTTAGATAAACTATCTGACTTAGCTTTTCTTACCATTTTTTATACCCTGACTTTCAATATATTTCTTAAGAATATTTATTGGCGCACCGCCTGTAGTGAGCAAACAAAAACTTTGACTCCAAAAATATTCTTTCCATAATTTTTTCCGAATACTTGGAAACTCTTTTTTTATAAGTCTACTACTAGCACTTTTATAAGCATTTATAAATTTACTTATTTCACTTTTAGGATGAGCTCTAAATAATATATGAACATGATCTTCATCATGGTTCCATTCTTGCAAAGTTATATTATATTTAGGAGATATATACTCAAATATTTCTTTAGCTCGTGAAGAAATGTTGTCATCAAAAACTTTTCTTCTATATTTTATGACTAATACTAAATGATAATTTAGCAAAAATACTGAATGAGCATTGTTGTCTAAATTCATTATAATCACCACATTTTTTTATATTCGACCAATAAGATTATCTCATAAAACATATATCCATTCAATCTCCTAAGGAGCAATTCATCTCACTACCTTAGAGGTAGGAGACTTCTTGCTCAGTATGGTTAAAAAAATCCTATTTACCTAAAATATATCTTTCAATACCATAAGCTACACCATCTTCAAATACTGATGGAACTACAATTTTAGCACTATTTCTAGCTTTTACACTGCCATTTGCCATTGCCATACCCATTCCCACTGTAGATAAAATCTCGATATCATTATCTCCATCACCAAAAGCATAGCTATCTTTTATATCTATATTCAATAACTCTAAAACCTTTAATGCTCCTGTAGCTTTGGAATTTTCTTTAGCATAGACTTCTAGATGACAATAATTATGGTTCATATCCTCTACATAAGTCATATTTTCAGGCAAATTCTCTATGATATATTTTCTATCTTCATGTCTAGGTGAATCTATTTCTAATTTATAAACATCTATAGCTTTTTTATCATAATCGAAAGTCAATTGGTCAGCAAAAATTCCGTATTGCCCTAAACGATAGATTAGATATTCAAATTTTTTATCTACATAAGTATGAAAATCTCCTTGTAAACTGTATTGCATATCATGTTCATCACAAATAGATGTGATTTTTTCTACAAAAGATTTTTCAAGTGGCGCTCTATAAATAATCTTATCATGGAAAAATATAACCGAACCATTGAGCAATACATAGCCATCAAAACCAAAATTTCTTATCTTTTCATCAAGAAAAGCAAGTGAACGACCACTAGCAATAAATACATAATGACCTTGCTCTTGCAATTTACGAATCGCTTTTTGTACGTTTTCACGCATATAACGATAATCTGGATGTGTACCTTCAATCAGTGTTCCATCAACATCAAAAAATACTGCTTTCATAACATACCTCATTACTAAAAATTTTATCTTTATTTTAATAATCTCTTTCAATCAATTCTATTTCTTGCTCTGTAGGATATATTCCATGCTCATAAATTTTTTCATAAATTCTTGGAATATTTTTCAATCTATTATTCATATCTACTATATCAAAGGATGCTAAATCTATATCATCATCTAATAACCATTCACAATAATTTTCATATTCTTCACCACTTTTTTCACTATAGGCTTCAGCAATACTTTTTAATCCATCAATACCACCACAATCTTCAATAATACCATATCCTTTACCTTTTAATACACGTGGTAAATCCTTTTTCGATAATGTTTCATCTATGATAATTTTTTCTAATTTTACATTTATTTCCCAATCATCACCAAAATCATATGTAAATCTAGTTTTAGGCATCATTGGTGTAATAAAGTGTTTCATTTTCACATCAAAAATATTAAAGTCATAAATCCTTTTATCTAATTCATTAGTTTCACTATCAGGTAATCCTATCTTTATTATATTTAATAAAAATTTTCTTGGTATCTCTATATTTTCTCTTCCCAATTCCTTTATTAATTTAGATTTATTCAATTCCATCTTAAATTCAAAATCAAACAAATGATTAGCTCTCATTTCAAAAAGAGTCATAACAATATATGCTAATCTTGCTAAAGAAATATCTTCCAAAACTTGAAAACGACGCCACATTCTTGGTTTATAACCTTTTAATTCAGCATTAAATTGATAAATCGAACAATTTGTCATAATATATTACCTTTTCTTCATTATAATTTTTTAAATTCTTCTTATAAAAATATTTGCATTATCTTTAGGAATATTGTACCATAAAAAAAAACTAAAATATATTAATATATCCGTTGTGCTAGTTAATTTCTAATAATTGTACTGTGTATACTAAAAAGCATTGTTCCAATCTTAGTTGAAATCCTATTAAAGATTTAACACATATTCTTTCTATGTCGAATAGATTTACCCAACTAGAAAAAAATGTTTCTATATATCTTCTCTTTCTTTTTAAATCATTTGTTATTTTTTCATCTTCCCGTATCTTCATATATCCCTTATCTGCAATAACTTTACTACATCTGTATTCACTAAGCAACGTTTTTACCAATGCAGTATCAGTTTTTGAAGCTTTCGTTACAACATATGCTCTTATTAGTCCGTTGTTATCAATTTCAAAATATCCTTTAAATCCGTAATAATACTGTTTTTTTTAGCATTAGCACAAGCCGGCAATGGTAAGCTGTCCATAATCAAATAAGCAGGATTTGGAGAATAGTTTTCAGATAAACTGATACATACATACGCATGTATTGTAGGGAAAAAAGAGCATTACAGCAAATACGATTAAAACGGGAAAGTTCAAGAATTTGACCTGGTTTAAAAACAATATTTTTCAAAAAGGAATAAAAACGGAATTGATTTGTAATATCTAAAGAAACCTGCCAACATAATAAAGAAAGAATAACAGCATCGTTTAATTTTGATTGAGTAACATTTCTACGATATCGAATACGAAGTTAAAATTTGAAATTATTTGATTTACAATGATATTGCTTCAACATTATGCACACTTCTTTGAGTTGGTATACTTAGAAATGTACTCTTGTTAAACCTTTTTTCAAGCTATTTTTTAACTAGCACAACAGGTATATTATTAATAATTCATTATAGAAAGTAGTCTGATTTTATGTCGCGCGTTTTTGATAAATTTTATTTTAAACCTAAACAAACAATTTTAAGTATAGATTCTTTAATTAATGCTTCTCAATCATATGATGAAAATATTGCTCCTTTTATTAACAACATGTTTTGTCCTGAATGTCTCCAAGCTCAATTAACATTCTACCATGAAACCTCTAAACATAAAGCTTATTTAAAAAGAATTCCATCATCGAGCCATGCTCCTAATTGTTCATACAATTATAAATATGCCTCTAATTCCAGTATTAAAAAATATATTACCAGTTTATCTTCCAATCAAGTTGAAGATAAATTAAATTCTATTTTACATTTATTAACACGAAAAAATATAACAAGTAACACTTCAACAAATTACTCTAAAACCAATTCAAATAATCATAAAAATCCTTTATTAGTTTATGATATAAATAATTCTGTTTCTGGCGCTCTACCACAAAAAAAAGTTAATTCTTATTTAGATCCAAATATTATTGGTAATGATATTTATCTTTTCTATGGTGAGAATATTAAAATCAAACAAAATATCATTGATAAAAATAATAAGAAATTTTATCTTTTAGAGTTTAAAGCTAAAAATAAAAACCAAGAATGGACTTCCCGCTTTAAAATATTTAGAAATACTATACGCGATATTATAGATGAAAATGCTGAATATTATATTGCTACAATAGGCACACTAAATTTAAATTATTCAAAATTACAAATATCACCATTACTTCCTAATGCTTTAAAAATTAAACTCATACCTAAATAAAACTATAAAATATACTATTTTATCAACAACGTAGTTTATATAAATTAGAAGAAAAATACATTTTCACCATTAAAAACAAATATCTCTATAAAAAATAAATTTAGCATTTTAAACATAGCATATTTTTCTAATTTATTTAGAAAAATAAAACTACTTAAGCATCCTAATTTAATAAAAAAATAATTTATTGGAGGTTTTATTTTGTATACCTTAGAAAAAGCCATAAAAAATACTATTATTTTAGGCTCTTCAAATAACTTTAATGAATCTATTCATATATGTTACGGAATAGATAATAATTTTGTTCGTGGTTCTATCACATCTATTGCTTCAATTATAAAAAATAATCCTAATAAGCATTTTTCCTTCCATATAATAATATCAAATTTAACGAATTATTCAAAAAGTATGTTTGAGATTTTAGCCAAACAATATTCCTTAAACATTTATATTTATGAAATTGACATAAATATTATTGCTAAAATTGTTAATCTTGGCAGATTCCAAATTTCTCTATATTACAGATTTATTTTTCCTTTAATATTAAAAGATACTACTAATAAATGTATTTATATTGATGCTGATATTGTTTGTTTAAATAATGCTGACGAACTTTTTAATATATACCTAAATAATAATATCATTGCCGCTATTCCAGATACTATCAATACTAATAAAGAACGTTTTCTAGATAAAAAACTATCCATTTTAAATCCATCCACACATCAATACTTTAATGCAGGATTATTAGCCATTAATATTCCATATTGGAATAAATTAAATATATCTGAAAATGCTATTAATATGTTAAACAGCGAAAATTTTCAATGTAAAGACCAAGATGTTTTAAATATATTATGTACAAATCAAATAAAATATTTACCTAAAGAATATAACTGTATAAATCTTTCTGAAATAAAAAATATTAAAAATGTTGTTTTCTTACATTTAACAATTAGTCCAAAACCATGGTTTCTCGCTTATCAAATAAGTCCTTATTTTGACAAAATTAAATATGATTATTATATGACTTATGAAAAATTCACACCATATAAAGATATTCCATTACAAGAGCCAAAAACATATAAAGAGCTTGAACATTATTCTAAAATGCTTAGAAAAGCCGGTTATCCTTTACAATCTATAAAATATTATTTTAAATATCTTATTACAAAAGTTCTAAAAAAATAAAAATTTCCTGAGGTTATATTTATGTATCAACTTGAAAACTCAATAAAAAATACTATAAATTATTCTTTTTTATCTTCCACTAATAATATAGTTCATATTGGTTATGGTATTGATAATAATTATGTTCGTTGTTGTTCTTGTTCTATTGTATCATTTTGCCAAAATAACCCTCATCAAAAATTTCATTTTCATATCATCTCTTCTATTATTTCTAAAAATAATCTTACTAAATTGCAAAAATTAGCCCAACAATATAATATTAATATCAGTATTTCTATTATCGATAATACATATTTCGATAACTTACCTACCCAAAAAACATTTCCTATTTCTATGTATTTTAGATTCCTATTACCAATTATTAATCCTAATTTATCTAAAATTCTTTATATAGATGCTGATATTATTTGTTTAAATAATATTAACGAGTTATTATCATTAAACTTAGATCAATATACTATTGCGGCTGTTCCAGATACAGATGACATGAATATCTACCGTAATAAAGATTTAAAACTAAAAAATCATCTATATTTTAATTCTGGAATGATGCTCATTAATATACCTGAATGGAATAAGTATAATACTTCTAATAATCTTGTAGATTTATTAAATACTAGTCCTTATAATTTTAAATTTCCTGATCAAGATGCTTTAAATTTAATATTAACACAAAAAGTACATTACTTGCCTAAAAAATTCAATTATTTCAATGGTTTTTATCCATGGAATAAAGATATAATTGCTAATAAAGAAGTAATTTTACTTCACTTTACTTCATCTCCTAAACCTTGGGATTTAGGCTGGAATGTTAGTCCAATGTCTAATGAATATAATAGAAATCTATATAAAAACTATGAAAATTATACACCTTGGAAAGATTCCTTACCTGTATATCCAAAACATTATCGTCGACTTCGTATATATGCAAAAGATTTATATCATCATGGCTATTATTTAAAAAGTCTTAAATACTATTTTGCTTATTTATTAGCTAAAATTAAAAAGTAGAAGGTACAATACCTTCTACTTTTTTTTATTATAAAATATTACACCTGCTTTTTTCATCATATTTCTATATACTGGATGAATTTCTACTTTTAACAAATCTGCTAAGCTTACCGCTTTTATATTGGTTTTTGCAAATTTATCTACATTCATCAATGCTGATGATTGATAACTTATTACTGTTTTCAATTTTAAATTTGATTTAAATATTAATTCTGCTGGTTCAACACCTTCATAAATTTTTAATTGCTTAAAATTCTTTTTATAATACTCCAATTTTTCCTTACTATCATTTGGATGAGGTTTATAATATAAAATTACATTTTCTCCTAATGTAGATAATATTTTTCTCAAACAATTTGCTTCTTCTTCTACTGTAAATAAGCCTTTTTCTACCATTGGTTGACTTAAATATAATACACTATTCTCTTTAAATACCTCATTTAATAACTGCTGAGATTTTAAATCTTGCATGGCTTGATTTATCATTTCAACAGTTATTTCTTTTGTCGCAGGTGATTTTCTTTGTAAAAGCCATGGTTGATACATGATATCCAATTTTCCAGCAGGGCTTTCACCTTCTGCTTCTGTATTAATATACATCTCCCCATGTATTCCTGATATCCACTTCAACAAATATGTTTTTACTTTATGAAATAATGCATGACTTTTTTTACGCCTTCTATTTTCATTAATATATGAATATACACCATCTTCAAAACGGTAAAATTCATTTTTACCAACAGCCATTACTAATAATTGATTTACAGGAGATATATCTACCCCAATAAAAACTTTATCAATATTCAAAGGCTTAATATTTTCTTTTACATAATTTGCTTGTTTTCGATAAGACTCTGTCTTATTTTTACTCGATAACCAATTTAACAATAAAAATACATCTTTATATCCACAATCTTTGGACGACATATATTTCATTATTTTATTTGTTTGCCATTTATCATAACCATGCGGATGCATTAAAACCAAATAATTTTCATCAGATTTATATATACTATGTGTTAATATAAAGCAAGTCATCAAATGATATGGTGTATTTACTACAAATAAATTTTTCATTATTAATTCCTTTATATTTTATTTTTTAATTTATAAAAAGCATATTTCAAATACCAATAAACAGCTTTTATATAATGTTTATAAATAAAACTAGATCTCCCCATCATTTTCATTTGTTTATAATTACTTGGTTCAATTAATTTTTCATCTTTCCATAAAGATTCTTTTGCTACTAATAGAAATTTTTCTTTTAATGGATGCATACACCATTTAGTCCAAGGTTTATACTTCCCAACATAATGTACAAATATTGCATCATCCATCATAACTGCATTTTTATGTTTCATGTTTAAAATATAATTATATTTTTTACTTAAATATATACATTTATCATCAAATACAATATTTAATGCATCTTGGTCTTGCCATTTCAATTTATTTAATAATTTAAATGATACCTCCATTAACTTTTTAGATATATCTTTTTCATTCCATTTTTTTATATCTATATACATAAAACCTGAATTAAAATATTTCTTATTTTTTAATTTTAAATATTTTATTTGTTGATTTCGAACATATTTAACATCATTTACTACAGCTATTATTTTATTTTCAAAATTTATATTCAATAAATCATCCAACTTGCCAAAACACTGAATATCTGCATCAATATAAATAATTTTATCTACAATTTTATTCAATATTTTAGGCATTAAAAACCTATTATACATAGCCATTGAAAAATGTTTAGTATGTGGTAATCCATTAAATATTTCTGAATTAATAATATATATAATTACTGTTTTGTTACATTTTTCTGCAAAATTTTTTAATATTTTCTTATTTTTATCACTTATTTTATCAATAAATATATGAAAAATTATTTTTTTGTCAATATTATTTTTCACTATAGATGTCATCGATATCCCCATTGGTCTAATAAAATTTTCATCTATACCATACCCAATATTTATGGCAGAAAAATAATTCATTTCTTTTAAACCGTATATAAGTTTATCTTTCAATAAATGTTCTTCCATAATATATAATTTTATTTCCTTTTCATTTTTATATTTATTTTTTCTTTTAAATACATTTTATAATATTTTTTTGCTAATGAATATTTTCCATCTAATAAATAATATCTAGCACGTTCTTTATAAATTCTATATGATCTATTTTTTTCTTCTTTTTCTGTTCTTACTGTTAAATGTTCTCCGCCAAAACATTTCAATCCATCATACCATTTTTTTACATTGTTTATTTTAAAAATTTCCTTTTTTTCACGATAAGCCATTAAACAAATTGTTTGATCATCATCACATAATCCACAGTCTACCAAACTTTTCATTGCTTTTTTAGATAATATATTAAATTCTTTCCACAAATAGTCTGGTGCAACTATTATATTTCCTCTTATATAAACATCCATACTTCTTACAATATCAAATATTGGTCTATAATTATCTAATTTTTGATATGAAAATAAATTTATTTTTTCTTCAAAATCATAATTCCATACAAAATCAAACTCTTTCTCATTAATTAATCCATCTGATCCACCATGGTTAAAACCAAAATCTAACCATGCAATCATTCCTTCTGCATAGCCTTTCATTATTGCATCAACTATGCAATAACTTTTTAATAACATTATAAAATTATAATCTGCATTCCAAGACTCTGGTCTTTTTACATCATTATGAAAATTTAAAGCTATTTCATTATCCATTGCATTTTTTATTTTTTCATATAAAAGTTTATCAAAATTTTTATAATCATCTATTACTACAACTTTTGTTTTATTTAATAATCCAAAACTTTTTCTGATTTCCTCTATTTCATTTTTAAACTCTAGACTTGTATATACTATAAGATTATTTTTCATTCTAGCCCAAAATCTAAAATAATTAATATATTTACTATTTCCACGTTCATATCCCTTAAAACTTTCTCTTCCAATGTCAAAATAAGCCGTTACAATTGTTAATTCCATAAAAATTCTCCTTAAAAAATATGTTTACTTAGTATTCTTAATAAAATTACACTTATTATAAAACCATATATACTTAATAAATATTTATAACTAACTTTATCAATTATCGATTCATTATACACATATTTTCTATATATATAACAAATATACACAGATAATATAAAAAAATATACTGAAACAACACCCATTAGTGCAAAATTATAATCTGTAATCCCTCTCAATATTATATTTATTGTTACCATTAACATTGCCAAAGATATATAATTTTTATATTTTATCCAATCATTAAATAATACTTTCACCAAAGTGATATTAAATATAATATATATAGCTCCACCTAATACCCCCATTTCCGATAAAAACATTATTATATCATTATGCGCATGAGGCATCACATATTTGTCGCCAATTTTGTTATGTAAATCTTTTTTTAAATTATTTTCAGCTTCTATAGATACATAATTACCTTTTACCATTGATTCTTTAAAATTATTTAACCCAACTCCTAATAATTTATTATCATAAAATAAATTCAAACCATCTCTAGCATAATAATAATGTCCTTTTGTAGATGTTGACTCCATATCAAATGCATCATTAATCTTATGATAAACATGCTCATTATAATTATATATAAAGCTTAAACTTAATAATATAACCATAAATAATAATATTTTCTTTTTCCATGTTTGTACTACTAATAATATAAATACTAGCATATCAAAAGCAATCAAACACCAAGTCATTCTACTCGAGTTTATATATATTGAAATTAAAACTACTAATAATATTACCCCAAAAATATATTTTAATTTATTATTTATAATTTTTTTATCCATTAATATACACAAATAAAATGGAAATTGTAACAATAATAATCCGGCTAAATATAAAACACCTTCCGATATACCCATAGCTCTACTACTTGAATTTATAAACATATAATTATATATTGCATAAATATTATTTATAAATAAGCCAATTATTAATACTCCTACTATTAAATATAATTCTTTTAAACTTGGTCTTTTTATTAAAATAACTACAAATGGTATTATCATTTTTATTATACTTTCAAACATAGATATTGATTCATATTTGAACATATCAAGTGTTACCATTAAAAATATTCCTAATATAAAAAACAATATAGGATTTATATAACGCTTAAAATAATTCCAATTAAATTCTTTTTTTGTTTTTCTCTAATAAGTTGTATTAATTCCAAAAGAAAAGCTATTCGTATAAAAATATTTCCCAGATCTTCTTTAATAAAAAAAGTTATACAAAACATTATTATGCAAAATAATATACTTTTATTAATAAATAATTCATATTTTTTCATAATATCTCTTTTATCCTTTGTTCATAATTTTTATACATAAGTTCTAAATTAAATTGCTCATGAATAAACTCATCTGCATTACACACTAAACTTTTACTTAAATCTATATTGTTTTTTAGTTTTATAATGCTATTTGCCAAATCAATTTTATCATTTTCTTTAACTAATAATCCTGTTTTTTCATCTAATATAATTTCATTTACGCCTGGAACATCAGTTGCTATTATTGGTGTTTTTGAAGCCATTGCTTCACATAATACTAATGGTAACCCCTCATAATGTGTAGCCAATACAAATAAATCTGTTTTTACTATTAAATCTTTAAAATTACCTTCTATTATTTTTATATTATTATCTAAATTATGTTCAGAAATATACTTTTCACATTTTTTTCTAGTTTTTCCTATGCCCATTAATAACAAATTAATTTTTTCATTTTTTTCTTTAATCAAATACTCTATCGCTTTAATCAAAGTCATTTGATCTTTTTGTTTACTGAAACGAGCAACCATTCCTACTGTGAAAATGTCATGCTTTTCCTTTGCTAAATCAAAACTTTGTATATCAATACCATTATAAATTACTTCTACTTTTGATTTATCTATACCTTGCTTAATCAAGTGATTAGCTACACCCTTAGATACACAAATATATTTGTCTGTATATTTATCTAATTTTTGTGTTAAATATCTTCTAAAAGCAGTATATTTTTCTGTATTATGTTCTACATGTATTAATTTTACTGGTATTTTAGCATATACTAAGGCTAATTTAGTCCAAATATGTGTACTATATCCATGAACAATAATTAAATCTGGTTTACTATGTCTAATAAACTCACCTAAAGACAATATATAATCTATAGTAAATTTGTCTTTTATAACAATAATACCTTTTAAATCAGTATTATTGTATTTACGAAAAATATCTATAACTTCATAACCCTTAGTTTTTAAATAATTACTTATATCTATTGCAATATTAAGTGAACCTGACGGATTACCAGATACAATACTTAAAATTTTTTTCAATTACTTCACTTCCTTTTAATTTTACCATCCAATTACCATCCAATTACATCCTTTAAATTCAAGCTTTTTCAACTTTTACCATCCAATTACCATCCAATTACCATCCAATTAATTTCCCATTCTTAATCTATCTGCTAATTTTTGTACACCTACATAAAGCTCTAATTTTGTTAATGATTTTGAATATGCTCTACCTCGTCCATTACCTGTGATTACTATTAGATCAGTATTACTTAATTCTTTTATTGCTCTTTGAAAAACATATTTACTAAGTTTTAATTCTTCTTTTAATTCTTTTGCTGTATATTTATTTTTACCATTTTTATCAATATAAGTAAAAATTAACTTAGCTTCCTTTGATAAATTCGGATATGTAGAAACTAAATCTACTTTCCATATTTTTATGTTTGTTTCTTTGAAATTAGTTTCTACCTGTGGTTGTTTAAAACTATTAGTAATTGCAAAATCAAATATTTCTGGTCCACCAGAACCTGCTCTCTCTGATAAACCTAATCTTCTAAACAATGTCATTATTACTGTATTTCTCGGACATGAATTTCCACCTTTTATAAATTCTTCCGTAGAAACTAACATCATTCCTGGATTATTAAATTCATAATAATTACTATATACATTAACAATTATAGATGATGTACTTACATAATAATCAGCATGGACAATCATATTTATTAATGCCTCTCTTAGAATCACTAATAACTTTTCTGGAGATTTTCTTATCAAATTTTTCTCCAGTTCAAAATCATCTGTTATTGTACTTTGTAATTTTTCCATTATAAGAAAAAAATAATTCATTAAATTTAAATTTAAAAAAGACATATCATCAGAAGCTACTCTATCACTCCATCTTGCATTATTTCCTCTTCTATCAAAATAATCTAAATGAAAATGTGGAAATCTATTTATTATAGCATCTATTTTTCCAAAAAATAATAAACCACCTTCTGTTATATAATATTTATTATCATTATAATCTAATTTTAAAGCTCCCATTTGTATTAGGAACTTTGATACATCCATATCTAAGTATTTTGTATCATGTGTATGCTCAAAAATATGTTGCCTATATTTTTGTATAGATAATAAATCTAAATCTCTTTCTATTGTATAATTTTTTAATAAACCCACATCTTGAGCTAAATTTCTATTTCTCAATAATATTTGTAACTGTTCTATATTAACTTTTACATCTGCTGAATTTAACCTAATATATGTATTTGTTAATACATTATTTAAGTAAATAGGTTTTTGCTGATGAGTTGCTTCTGGTACATTAATAATTATTATTGATTTATCTTCTATTTTTTTTATTTGCACATCGTTATTAGATAAAAGATTATAATTTACTTTATTAGTATTTGATATACATGTCCAAAAATCATCACATACTTTAGTTGGGTTTTCAACACCTGTAATTTCAAATTTATTTTTCTCTATATTTTTTATCTCAGTAATACCTAAAATAATTTTACCACCATGTGTATTTGCAAACGCACTATATGTTGACCAAAGATCTTTCGGTAAAATTCTCTTGCACTGTTTACATTCTATATCTTGATTTTCTGCTTCTAAATTATTTATAAAAGTAACTATATTTTCTTCTGTCTTCATTTAACATTAATATCTCCTATAAAACATTAATTAGTTTTATTATCTATTATCTCATTATATATTTCTATAATCTTTTTTATCATTATTTGATTAGCAAAATCTTTTTCTACTTTTTTCCTTGCATTTATTCCCATTTTGTTACATAAATCTTTATCTTGAGCTAATCTATTTATCTTATTTACTAAATCATCATCATCATTATATTTTACAAGAAATCCTGTTTCTTTATCACTTATAACTTCACTAATGCCACCAACATTAAAAGCTATAGCTGGCTTTTGCATTGCCATCCCTTCAGCCAAAACCAATCCAAATGTTTCAAAATATGATGGTAAAACCATAACATCTGCTATATCTATATAATTTTCTACATCTGTCTTATGACCTAATAAATGTACTCTATCTTGTAAATGATATTCTTTTATTTTTTTCTTTAAATCACTGAAACCTTTTCCTTTACCAATTACTACAAGATGCCATTTTTTACTAACTTCATAATTTTTCAATACATCAAGTAAATGCTGATGTCCTTTATTTCGCAAATTTTTAATACGCGAAACTATAATCATAGTAAAAGCCTCTTGTGGTATATTATATCTTTTTCGTAATAAATTTTTATTTTGTCTATTTGGCTTAAATTTTTCAATATCTACACCATTATAAACAACTTGTATTTTTTCAGCTAAAAAGCCTTCTTTTATTGCAGATTTCCTAGAAAACTCACTTACAGCAATAATCTTATCCACTTGATTTATAATGTCTTTCACTTTTGCTGGTAATACACCATGAGCTGTATATACTATAGGAATATCTAATTTATACTTATTTCGTGTCTTTACGGCTACAATACCTGCTGCTTCCGAATTGGCATGTATTAAGTCTATATTATATTTTTCTACAATACGTTTTAATAATAATCCTGATATAAACTTACTCAATCTAATCGGTAAAAAAAAATGTTTTATTCCTTCTTTTTGTAATTCAACCGCCAACGCTCCACCAGCAGAAGCAATAAAAATATTGTAGCCTAATGATTTTAAACTACGAGCTACCAAAGCTACATATGATTCAGCACCACCTATATTCATACGAGGTACTAATAATAAAATTTTTTTCATAAAAAATTACTCCATAATTTTTCTTAAAGAATTAACAATATTTTCTACCTTTATATTTTCTGTTAAAACCTCACAACGATATAATGATTTTTCAGGAGCCCATGCGTCTAGATGTGCTTTTGTATGAATATAAAATAAACAAACTGTAGGTACATCTACTGCCAAACCTAAATGCATAGTTCCTGTATCCACACTAATTAAAGCTTTACAATTAGCTAGTAGCGCTCCAAGTTGAGCAATAGTCGTCTTATCTACTAAATTTATAAAATCATCTTTAGCTATTTTAGACAATTCTTCTCCATATTCTTTTGCTACATTTCCTGCCCCTAATAGTAATAAAGTATAACCTTTACTTTTTAATGTTTGTATTAATTCTTTACAATCTTTTAAAGGCATATCTTTTTCTTTCTTTTTAGAAGTAGTACATATTGCTACTAATTTATTATCTTGTATATTTAAACCTTCTAATAACACTTCAATATCATCATATGATGATTCTGGCGGTATAAATTTCATTGGTAATTCTCTTATAGCTTTTTTACTATATTGTTCTAATAAAATACTATTTTTAGTCTGTACTTTTGTCTTACCATGATAATCTATTTCTCTAGGATTATCTAATAAAAAATTTATTATACCTTTATTTTCAGCATATACTTTTTTAGCCCCAAATAATTTTGCTAAAACAATACCTCTTTCATTACCATAGATAACAAAAGCTGCTTCAAAGCCTAATTTAAATTTTTCTTTATATTCTTGATAAAAATTCCATGCTCCCTTTACACCATGATGTTTACCCTTTTTATCATAAGCTACTACTTCATCTACTCCATCACAGTAGGTTGCTACTTCTACAAATGGCTTATTAACAATAAAAGTTATATGTGAATCTGGATATAATATTTTTATATTTCTACATAAAGGATTAGTAAGTAAAGTATCTCCAAAAAAAGATGTATTAATAACTAAAAATTTTTTCATAAAATCTTTCCTTAAAAATTTATTGAATATCTTCTTCATATTCGTATAATATATTATTATACACTATATCTAAGGTTAGGAAAAATTATTATGTTTATACTATTATTAATTATTTTATGTATATTTTTTATCTTATATTTAAAATTTAAAAATTATGTACCAATTTTAATGTATCATCGTATAGCTGATATTCCTGGTGATAGAAATGCTCTACCTAAAGAAAAATTTGCCGAGCAACTAGAATATTTATCCAAGCATAATTATCATACTATTACACCAGAACAATTATATAATCACTTCGTAAATAAGACTAAATTACCTAAAAATCCTGTTCTACTAACTTTTGATGATGGCTATCAGGATAATTATCTTGAAGCCTTACCGCTATTAAAAAAATACAATATGACTGCTGTTGTTTTTCCTATTTACAATTGGATTGGTAAACCTAACAAATGGGAAAATTTCGGTAAACAAGAAACAACTACCATGAATTTAATAGAATTAAAATCTTGGCTTAATCACGGTCTAGATATCCAACCTCATACTGCCAACCATCCATTCCTAACTCAATGTAATGAGGAAAAATTAAAATTAGAAATTATTGATACCAAAACAAAATTTGAAAAATTATTAGATAAACCTATGGATTATCTTTGTTACCCATATGGTTTTTTCAATCAACAAGTAATAAATATAGTAAAAAAAGCAAATTATAAAATGGCATTTGCTATCTTTGAAAATGTTCCACTTTGGCATATTGACCTTTTTGCTCTTCCACGCATTCCTATACCTTCACACCAAAAAATGTGGGAATTCAAATTAAAAGTAAGCTCTATTCACATTATTTTCGTTGCAATGCGAAAATTGGAACGAAAATTTAAACAACTAAAAAATAAATTTAAATAAATAAAAGGCCTCAAGAATATAAGTTCCTGAGGCTCTTTTTATTATCTTATACTAAAATATCTTATATGAATATATCTTCTTTTAAAGGAAATATCATATGTACAGCAAACAAGAGCTATATATGCTATGATTTCACAGCTTTCTTCTAATAATTGATTATAATTACCAAATTGCACTAAACCTCTATCAAATACACATTGACCCAATATGCTTGTCACTATAAAAAACAAAAATTCACCTAATGGAATGTACCAACAAATTCCTTGTCTTCTGCTTTGATAAAAATATACTCCCAATAAAATCAAGACTATTAAAATTAAAATCCCTACCATTGGATAAACTACTGAACCATACCATAATTCATGTACTTTTACAAAAATCTGTTCACCATTTTTATCCATACCAATAGGATAAAATACACGACCCCAACTCAATTCTCTGCCAATCATCAATATATAAATTATTATCGAAGCTACATAAAACTTTATACTATCATATAAAATAAAATCTCGTATTTTCCCTATACAAATTACAATACCTAAAAATAAAATTACAACTTCTAAATTCTCTAAAAAATGATTTTCATAACTATATTCTATAGGTAAAACAAATGATAACCCAATAAAAATAACAGTTAAAATACACAAAATAACTAAAGCTTTTGTATATCTAATTTCAAAATTTAACATCTATATTCCTTCTTTATTTCTTTTTAAATGATATATCATAATTGACATACTCCCCATGCCTAAATGCAGGGGATTCTTGGATACAAACGATACTTGCCTACTAAAATAG